>OGMJ01000008.1_pt1 | contig 148037 bp, 123 predicted proteins | sample 1573181 | NCBI WGS metagenome assembly OGMJ01 (sample SAMEA2582004, study PRJEB24529) | metagenome | biome: Human gut stool | place: China | collected 2011
CAGACTATGAATTCTCAGCAAATGGAATTGTATTTGCTGACAGGAAAGAAAAACCGGCAATGCAGGAAGTGAGGTATTACTATGGCTTATACAGATAAATTAAGAGTGGTCTATGGTGACTATACATTAGGTGTACATGGTGAAGGCTTTGATTATATTTTCTCTTATGCACAGGGTGGACTGGAATCTATCGTTAAAAATGGATATGAGTGGCTGTATCGTTGCCCAAAGCCTACTTTCTGGAGAGCGTTGACAGATAATGACAGAGGAAGCAAGTTCCATATTAAAAGCGGAAGCTGGCTTTCGGCAGATATGTTTATTGACTGTAAGGGAATACAGGTGATTATGGATGGCAAGGAGCAAAAACAATACGCACCTGATAATAACAGCTATGGCGGTGATGTTTATGCGGATGAAATTATCGTAACATACACATACGAGACCATAACCACTCCGGAGACAACGGTTCTTGTAAGCTATACCGTTGATGTATCTGGAAAGATTCGCGTGGATGTACATTATCATGGGGTACAGGGACTTCCAGAATTACCTGTATTTGGAATGAGATTTATCATGCCAACACTGGCAGACAAATATTTATATAAGGGACTCTCCGGGGAAACATATCCTGACAGAAAAGCGGGGGCAAAAGAAGGAATCTATGAGATTGAAGACCTGAGTCTTACACAATATCTTGTTCCGCAGGAATGTGGTATGAGAATGGATACAGAGTGGCTTGAGATTACAAGACATACGGCTCTTGATAACAGCCGGACAGACAGTTCATCACAGATACTGCGCATTGAAAAGAATGGTGAAAAATTTGCATTTTCCTGTCTGCCTTATACAGCATCTGAGATTGAAAATGCCCTTCACCACGAAGAACTGCCACCGGCAAGAAGAACCATTTTATGTGTATATGGTGCAGTAAGAGGTGTTGGAGGTATTGACAGCTGGGGAACTGATGTGGAAGAGGAATATCGTATCAGTGCAGAAGATGATATAGATTATTCATTTACCATATGCTGATTGTGGTTATCGTTATGGGAATGTGTGTATCGGTGTTATAGCCGGAGGTGAAGTTGGTGTGATAACGATATTGATGGTGATTTTGCTGGGACCTACCGTGGATTTGGTCGGACGAATAATGAAAACAGGAAGGGGAGTGGAGAAACAGGGAGTATAAATAAAAGGAGTTGCTTGTAAGTGCAATTGGTATATGAAAACAGAAATACAGGAGTATCCGCGGAGTGGAAGAAGCCAGTACATGTGCCGCCGCATCTACATGAGGCAATAGAAGTAGTGTATGTAACGGATGGAGAAATAGAACTTGGAGTGGGACAGGAATTGTTCCATATGGATGAAGGGGATTTTGCAGTTGTGTTTCCAAATGTAATACATCATTATCAGGTGTTTGGGGAAAAAGAAAACAAGGTAATATTCCTGTACCTTGAACCGACACTGTTTCCTTCCTATTATAGGGAATTGCAGATATACAGCCCGAAGAACCCGGTTGTAAAAAAAGAGCAGGTGCATCCGGATGTGGTAAATGCCATAAAATATCTGACCGGAATAACAGAGGGGGATCCCCGGATGATACAGGCATATGCACAGATGATCCTTGCACATGTTTTCACAACAATGCCAATGATGGATAAAAGTGCGGTAGGGAGTGATGACCTGATTTATAATGCGGTAGAATACGTGGCCAAAAATTTTAGGGAAAACATCAGCCTTGAAAAAATGGCATATGAATTGTGTGTAAGTAAATATGTGTTGTCAAGAATGTTTGCAAAAACCTTTCACTGTAATTTTAGTAAATATGTGAATGGAGTCCGGTTAAATTATGCAGTTGCGGCACTGGAAAACACAATGGATTCCATTACAAATATATGTCTTGATTGTGGATTTGAAAGTCAAAGAACTTTTAACCGCGTGTTTAAGGAAAGATATAAAATCACACCTAGAGAATATCGAAAAAGGATAATTACGTAAAGCGATGTAATACTGCCGGTATTGGGGCGGTGATGACAATAATAGTTATGAATGGCATCCGGAATTAGAAAAAGTGGTGGTGTTTCCTGAGAAAGAGAAAACTTGTCATAACAGCTGAAAATAGATATAATAGTTACACATGTGGGATACCACAATGAACGAAAAAGGCGAGGAAACAATCATGGCATTTGTACATCTGCATACACATACGGAATATTCATTACTCGATGGTTCCAACAAAATAAAAGAATATGTAAGCCGTGTGAAAGAACTGGGGATGAACAGTGCCGCGATCACTGACCATGGCAATATGTATGGTGTGGTGGAATTTTACAAGACCGCAAAGGCAGCAGATATTAATCCGGTGATTGGCTGTGAGATCTATGTGGCACCGAATTCCCGGTTTGATCGCGAGACCAGCCATGGCGAGGACCGGTATTACCATCTGATCCTGCTTGCGGAAAACAATACCGGTTATGCGAACCTTATGAAGATCGTCTCCATCGGGTTTACGGAAGGGTATTATTACCGGCCGCGTGTGGATTTTGAGACGCTGCAGAAATACCATGAGGGACTGATCTGCCTGTCGGCGTGTCTGGCGGGAGAAGTGCCGCGCTATATTGTGCGTGGATTTTATGAAGAGGCAAAAGGCATTGCAAAAAAATACCAGGACTGTTTTGGAAAAGACAACTATTTCCTGGAATTACAGGATCATGGCATCCCGGATCAGAAGACGGTCAACCAGGGGCTTCTTCGGATCAGTCAGGAACTGGACATTCCCCTTGTCTGCACGAACGATATCCACTATACCTATGAAACGGATGTGGAGGCACACGATGTCCTTCTCTGTATCCAGACCGGTAAAAAGATTACGGATGAAGACCGTATGCGTTACGAGGGCGGACAGTTTTTCGTAAAAAGCGAGGAGCAGATGCGGAGTCTGTTTCCGTATGCAAAAGAAGCCGCAGACAACACGCAGAAAATCGCAGACCGCTGCCATGTCACACTCGAATTTGGCAATTACCAGATTCCAAAATATGCACCGCCGGAAGGCTATGACAGCGCATGGGCATTTCTGGATGCGCTGTGTGAGAAGGGATTTAAGGAAAAATATACGGACAATCCGGCGTACGATGAGACGCAGTGTGCAAAGATCCATGACGATATGGAATACGAGCTTGGCATTATCCAGAAGATGGGATTTGTCGAGTATATCTTAATCGTGTGGGATTACATCAACTGGGCGAAAACACATGACTGCTGGGTCGGACCGGGGCGTGGTTCCGGCGCGGGCAGCCGCGTGTGCTATTGTACCGGCATCACAAACATTGATCCGGTCAAATATAACCTCCTTTTTGAGCGTTTTTTAAATCCGGAGCGTGTGTCCATGCCGGATATTGATGTGGATTTTGAGTATGCGGAGCGTTCCCGCGTGATCGAGTACGTCACAGAAAAATATGGAAAGGATTCTGTGACACAGATTACGACCTTTGGTACGATGGCAGCCCGCGGTGTCATCAAGGCAGTTGGAAAAGCACTCGATTTTCCGTATGCGGAGATGGATCGTGTGGCAAAAATGGTGCCGATGGAACTGAACATTACGATCGACCGTGCCCTGCAGGTCAACCCGGAATTCCGCAGCCTCTATGATGGGGATGCACGTATGCACGAACTGATTGACATGGCAAAGCGTCTCGAAGGGCTGCCGAACCACACATCCGTACATGCGGCAGGGGTTGTGATCTATCCGGGAGAGGCGAGCAATTATGTGCCGCTGGGGCGTGCCAGTGACGGAACACCGACGGCAGAGTACAATATGGTACAGCTTGAGGAACTTGGTCTTTTAAAGATGGATTTCTTAGGACTCCGCACGCTTACCGTATTAAAAGATGCCGTCAAAAATGTAAAGGCATCCCAAGGCATCGACATTGACATCGATCATATCGATTTGAATGATAAAAAGGTGCTTGATTTTATCGGAACCGGGCGCACCGAGGGTGTGTTCCAGCTGGAATCTGCGGGCATGCAGAACTTCATGAAAGAGTTAAAACCACAGAATTTCGAGGATATCGTTGCCGGAATTTCCCTGTACCGTCCGGGACCTATGGATTTTATTCCAAACTACATCAGGGGAAAGAATAATGCAGACACCGTTACTTACGTGACGCCGGAATTGCAGCCGATCCTTGAGCCAACGTATGGATGTATCGTTTATCAGGAGCAGGTGATGCAGATCGTACAGCAGCTTGCGGGGTATACGATGGGACAGGCGGACAACATCCGCCGCGCCATGAGCAAAAAAAAGCAGTATGTCATCGATGCGGAGCGGCAGAGTTTCGTCTACGGAGATTCAGAGCGCGGCATCAGGGGCTGTGTGGCAAATGGCATTGATGAGAAAGCGGCAAACAGTATTTACGATTCCATGGTGGATTTTGCAAAGTATGCGTTTAACAAATCCCATGCGGCAGCCTATGCGGTCATCAGTGTGCAGACTGCGTGGCTGAAGTTTTACTATCCGGTGGAATTTATGGCAGCACTTATGACGTCCGTGATTGACAATTCGGCAAAAGCCGCGGAGTATCTGCTGCATTGTAAGGAACTCGGTATTTCCGTGCTCCCGCCGGATATCAATGTGGGACAGGGAGAATTCACGGCAGAGGGAAATGCTGTGCGCTATGGTCTGTATGCCATTAAATCCCTGGGACGTCCGGTGATTGACAGCATCATCGGGGAACGCAAAAAAGGTGGTTCATACCGCACCCTGCAGGATTTCATTGAACGTACAGTGCAGCGGGACATCAACAAACGTGCGATCGAGAATCTGATCAAGGCAGGTGCCTGTGATGGGCTTGACGGTAACCGGCATCAGATGTCCATTGTCTATACGTCCATTGTAGATGATGTCGTGCGACGGAAAAAGACCGGGCTGGAAGGACAGATGAGCCTGTTTGATTTCGTCGGGGAGGAAGATAAAAAGGACTACGAAGTCCATTATCCGAATGTGGAGGAGTTCCCGAAGGAAGTGCTGCTTGGCTTTGAAAAAGAAGTGCTTGGGATTTATTTAAGCGGGCATCCGCTGGAAGATTACCTTGGTAAAATGAAGAAAAATGTCACGGCAAATGCAGCGGATTTTGTCAGGGAAGAGGAAAGCGGCACAATTCGTGTGACAGATAATATGCATGTGGTTGTGGGTGGCATGATTGCAGCAAAAACCGTTAAATATACAAGGAATAATCAGGCAATGGCATTTCTGACAGTGGAGGATCTGACCGGTTCTGTGGAAATTATTGTATTCCCAAAAGATTATGAGAGATACAACCGCTTTTTGAATGATGAGGAGAAGATTTTCGTAGTCGGACACGCAACGGTGGAGGAGGAACAGGACGGAAAAGTGATCTGCGAGCGGATCGTTCCGTTTGACGATACCAGAAAGGAACTCTGGCTGCAGTTTCCGACAAAGAGTGATTTTTCTGCGAAAGAACAGCAGGTGTATGAGATTCTCCGGGATTCGGACGGAAATGATGAAGTGGTAATTTATATATCGGATGTCAAGGCATTTAAAAGATTGCCAAGAAACCGTGCGGTTGGTACAAATTCTGTACTCTTGGCACGTTTGACAGAATTTCTGGGCGAAAAAAATGTAAAAGTTGTAGAAAAAGGCATTGAAAATCGCGCGTAATAAGTATAGAATAAAACAGATTAAAGAATTTCATTTTAATTTTAATAAATGGAGGATTTCACAATGGCGAAAGAGATTAACACAATTGGTGTACTGACCAGTGGAGGAGATGCCCCGGGAATGAACGCTGCAATCCGTGCAGTTGTCCGTCAGGCTTTATCCAAAGGAAAGAAAGTGAAAGGAATCAAGCGTGGATACGCTGGATTATTAAACGAAGAAATTATTGACATGAACGGACAGAGCGTTTCAGATACAATCTCTCGTGGTGGTACTATTTTACAGACTGCCCGTTGTATGGAGTTTACCACACCGGAAGGACAGCAGAAAGGTGCGGAGATCTGTAAGAAGCATGGAATTGATGCAATTGTAGTTATCGGTGGAGATGGTTCTTTCAAGGGTGCACAGAAGCTTGCCGCACTGGGAATCAATACCATTGGTCTTCCGGGAACCATTGATCTGGATATTGCATGTACTGATTATACCATTGGTTTTGACACCGCTGTTAATACAGCCATGGAAGCGATTGATAAGGTCCGTGATACTTCTACATCTCATGAGAGATGCTCAATTATTGAGGTTATGGGTCGTGGAGCCGGACATATCGCATTATGGTGCGGTCTTGCAAACGGTGCTGAGGAGATTCTTCTTCCGGAAAAATATGATTATGATGAGCAGCGTCTGATTGATCAGGTAGTCAACGCAAGAAAGAACGGAAAGCAGCACTATATTATTGTAAATGCTGAGGGTATCGGTCATTCACAGAGCATGGCAAAGCGTATCGAGGAAGCGACAGGTGTTGAGACACGCGCAACGATTCTCGGACATATGCAGCGTGGTGGAAGCCCGACATGTAAGGACCGTGTCTATGCAACCACAATGGGTGCAATGGCAGTTGACCTTCTCTGCGAAGGAAAGAGCAACCGTGTCATTGGACATAAGGGTGGCAAGTTTGTAGATTTCGACATTGATGAAGCTCTGGCTATGAAGAAAGATGTCGATGAGTACATGTACGAAATCTCAAAGACACTGGTATAGTTATTCCTTTTATTGGAGAACATAGTGCGGCAGGGAATTCTCTCTGCCGCATTTTTAGGTTTGAAATCAATGGGATTTTCAAGGAGACGGGCAATGGACAACACCAAGGAAATTCTCACACTGGCAGTAGAAATCGGGGACGCGATGCTACGGTGCGGAGCAGAAATTTACCGGGTGGAAGATTCTGTGATACGCATATTGGAAGCTTTTGGCCTGGATGATTTTGATGCTTATGTTTTATCCAACGGAATTTTTGCAAGTGCAAATGAGAGCAGGGAGGATGCCTGCAGTGTGGTAAGGTATGTTCCTCTTTCGGCAACCCATCTGGGGAAACTCGCTGCTTTAAATCAGCTGACCCGTGATATCTGTAATCATAAATGTTCGGTTGCAGAGGCATCGGAGCGGTTGAAACAGTGCAAAAACATTCCGGTTTATGCGAATGCGGTACAGTTACTGGCATGTGGAATCGGTTGTGCAGCGTTTACCTTCATGTTTGGAGGGCATTTGCCGGAAGCACTGTATGCATTTTTTGTAGGGCTGATAGAGCAGCTGGCATTGTTTGTGTGCCGGAAGCGTAAAGTTTCCAGATTTTTAACGAATGTATATGTCAGTCTGCTGATCTCTTTGCTTAGTCTGCCAGCGGCCGCGGGTGTAATACCTGTTTTGCATGACAAAGTGGTGATCGGGGCAATTATGCCGTTAGTACCTGGAATTGCACTGACAACATCCATTCGTGATTTTTATAATGGCGATTATTTGTCCGGAACGATCCATCTGATTGATGCACTTCTTACGGCACTTTGCATTGCAGTGGGCATTGCACTGCCGATTCTGTTGTTGCGATATGGAGGAAATTTACCGGTATGAGTTATGTGCTTCAGTTTTTTATTGCAGCGATTGCCACGGTTACATTTGCCATTTTGTTTGCGGCACCGAAAAAGGAACTGGTTTTCTGTGGCGTATCAGGCGGGCTTGCCTGGCTGGTTTATTTTATTTTGTACAGGCAGTCGGGGAATGTGGTTTTGGGCAGTCTGGTGGCAACCTTTGTTTTGACAATTTTAAGTCGTATTCTGGCAGTAGCAAGATGCAATCCTGCCACGATTTATCTGGTATCCGGGATTTTCCCACTGGTTCCGGGAGCCGGTATCTATTATACGGCATATTATCTGATATCCGGAATGCCGGCAAAATGCTCGGCAAAAGGGCTGGAAACTTTTGAGATTGCCCTGGCCATTGTATTTGGGATTATTTTTGGCTTCTCGATTCCGGAAACACTGTTTCATAAAAGGAAACAGTAAGTAATGGGAAAGGATTGTACGGATGATATGATTACAAGCAGTGCAAATCAGCAGATGAAACATCTGTCACAGCTGATGAAAAGGGCGAAAGAACGAAAAAAAGAACAGGTCTTTGTTGTGGAAGGAATAAAGATGTTTCAGGAAGCACCGGCGGATACGGTGGTGTCTGTCTACGTGTCGGAAAGTTTTCTGGAAAAACCGGAACATGAAAAATGTCTGCAGGGATACCGGTATGAGGTCGTGAGTGATGCGGTATTCCGGGAAATTTCGGATACACAGACTCCGCAGGGAATCCTTGCGATTGTCCGCATGCCGAAGTATGATCTGCCCGATCTTTTGCAGGGGGATCACACGCATCTTTTAATTCTTGAGAGCGTGCAGGATCCGGGAAATCTTGGAACGATGGTGCGCACCGGAGAGGGTGCCGGCATCACGGGAATTATAATGAATAAAACGACGGTGGATCTGTTTAACCCGAAAACCATACGCTCGACGATGGGAAGTATCTACCGTGTTCCGTACCTGATCACGGAGCATCTGCCGGATCTGCTTGATGAGCTGCATAAGGAGAATATCCGATTGTATGCGGCACATTTAAAAGGAGATACATATTATGATGCCTTTGATTTTACCGGGGCATGTGGCTTCCTGATTGGAAATGAGGGGAACGGTCTGTCTGATGAAATTGCAGAGTGTGCGGATTGCTATCTGAAGATTCCCATGGAGGGAAAGGTGGAGTCGCTGAATGCAGCCGTTTCCGCAGCACTTTTGATGTATGAATGTAAGAGACAGCGGGGAGAGCACAATGAAAATATGGTTTAAAATCTGGGAAAACACACACTTATTAAAATCGGAAACCATAGAAGATGATACGGAGGATACACGTACACATAAGATTTTTCATGCGCTTGAAGAAGTCTGTCTGAAGTGGGATCTGGGAAAACCGATCTGGTTTGATGCGAATATAGCGGAATTTCAAAGGCATGCGCGAACGAGGTTTGGCAAGGACAATTTTGTGGAGGAAACAGAATTTGATTATCTGGAGATACAGGTGATAGACGAAGATTAAAAAAATATTAAATTTGTTGCTTTCTGCGTACAGAACGTGTTTCTTGTGATATGATAATACCGTATGGGAAAGCACGTTAATACATGTGTGAGGTCTGCTTTCACATTTATGAAAGGAATGTCTGCCATTGTGGCAGGAAAGAGGAGGAATGACATGGGAACATCGCAGATGCTGGGGGAAGATATTGATAGTTGGGAAACTATGATGTTTTTATATAATTCAGCACTGAAAGAGGTCGGAACAAAACTTGAGATTTTAAATGACGAGTTTGTTCATATACATAAGTACAATCCGATTGAATATATTAAGTCAAGGATTAAAACACCGGAAAGTATTGTAAAAAAATTAAAGCGTGACGGATATGAGAGTACGATCGAGAATATGATAAATTATATTAACGATATTGCAGGAATCCGTATTGTCTGCTCGTTTACTTCGGATATTTACCGTCTTGCAGAGATGATCGGAAAACAGAATGACCTGACCGTGATCTGTGTAAAAGACTATATCAAAAATCCGAAAGTCAGCGGTTACAAGAGTTTCCATATGCACGTGACGGTTCCTATCTTTTTATCGGACCGTGTGGTTGATACAAAGGTGGAAATCCAGATCCGCACCATTGCAATGGATTTCTGGGCAAGTCTGGAGCACAAGATTTATTATAAATTTGAGGGGCATGCCCCGGAATATATCAGCCGGGATCTGCGTGCCTGTGCAGAAATTGTTTCAAACCTCGATGCAAAGATGCTGCAGCTGAATGAAGCAATTTTAGAAGAAAAGGAAAAAGAGGAACAGAAGAAAAAGGAAGAATAGTTACGAAGAATAAAACTATTACGGAACAGTCGGAAAGAAGGGAATGCTATGGTACCTTCCATTGCACGTCAGAGTGTGATTTTAAAATGTAATATGCAAAAATCCGTGATGCTTGGAAACTACGAATTTTTCTATGCTGCGGGATTGATGAGAAAATTATACAGCATAGAGATCCGGACAGATATGGAACCGGAACAGATTCTGGAAGCGATTCTGCAGATGCAGGATAATCTGGCTCCGCAGAGTGAACAGGAAAAATATCTGATACAGATCATAAAGAATTATGAGCCGTCAGCGGATCATGATGCACAGATGGATGAGCTGTTTGCCTGGGGAGAACAGGAACCTGACATGTGGCAGGTCACGACATCGTTCCATCCGGTTATAAGGTAACTATGAGCGATAGTTACCTTATATTTTTGCAATTTTCGTACATACTACAAGTAATTTTAAAAGAAAGATGAGGATGTATGAAATGAGTAAGATGACTCTGGAACAGGAAGAAGTGCGCAATCAGGAGTATAATGAGTATGTCGAACAGATGACACCGAAACATAATCTGTGGGCAAATATGGGAAAAGCCTTTTTGCTGGGGGGAGGTATCTGCCTGTTGGGACAGATTATTTTACAGATTGCAGCCGGGGTATTCGGACTTAAGGCAGAGGATGCCGCTCTTTGGTGCAGTTTACTTCTTGTTCTTCTTTCGGTGATCCTGACGAGCTGTAATGTATATGGGATTCTTGCCAACTGGGGAGGCGCAGGGGCATTGGTTCCGATTACCGGATTTGCAAATGGCGTGTGTGCTTCTGCGGTGGAATTCCAGAAAGAGGGACAGGTATTTGGTATCGGATGCCAGATTTTTAAGATTGCCGGTCCGGTGATTTTGTATGGAATTTTTTCAAGCTGGGTGCTGGGACTTATTTACTGGCTATTTTAAATTCGCTGGGGAACTGCGTGGCCCGTCGCATAGAGAAAACTTATGTTTTTCCGTGTACTCTTTTCAATTTTGCACATACTACCGTAGAGAATAAGTAATCAAAGAGGTGCAGAATGAAAGAAAAACGGGAAATAGTTTATCTGAAGGCAGACCGCAACAGTGTCTGCCATGATTCAAAAATAAAGATACAGGATGTGATGTCTGTACAGTGTGCAGATCCTGCAATCTGTGCCGGAATAAAAAATAAAACACTGTATACGTTTAAGAAAAACGATGACCAGAAAAAAGAAGGAAAAAAGAAAAAACGAATGGAAGTATTTTCGATGCTAAATGTGATCGAACGGATACAGACGGATTACCCGGATGTGGAAATTGTTAGTATCGGGGAACAGGATTTTGTGGTGCAATTGTTAGATGCACCGATGGCACCGAAATGGCTGGAGACGCTTAAAGTTGTTGTGATGGTTGTAGTAATCTTTCTTGGAGCGGCATTTACGATTATGGCATTTAACAATGACGTGTCCGTGGGGGAAGTGTTTGACCGGTTTTATCAGCAGGTGATGGGAAAAGAAAAACCGAAAGTATCAGAAATCGAAATTTTTTACTGTCTGGGACTGGCAGTGGGAATTTTGGTATTTTTTAACCATATCGGAAAGAAAAAAATTACTTCAGATCCGACACCGATTCAGGTTGAGATGCGAAAGTATGAACAGGATGTCGATATGGCGTTTATAGAGAACGCGGGAAGAAAGGGGCATGAACACGATGTTTCTTAGACACATTTTTATGGCGGGCCTTGCGACAGCCTGCGGCATTGCGGTTTCTGCCGGAACGTTTGCGTTTCTTCTGGTGATCGGGGTCATTCCGCGCATGATCAAACGCTGCAATTTTGGAGAACGGATACTGATGGTCGAAAATACGGTTATACTGGGGGTATTGACCGGTGCCGTATTTTCTGTGGTGGAGTGGAAGGCACAGCTGCCGTATCCGTGGCTGGCGCATGTCATTTTGGGCGCTTATGGAACTGCAGCGGGAATTTTTGTGGGATGTATTGCGGTGGCACTGGCAGAAATATTAAATACTTTTCCGATCCTGTTCCGGCGTCTGTATATCAACCGTGGACTCAGTGGTGTTATGATTGCCATGGCATTGGGGAAAATGGCTGGTTCTTTTTATTATTTCTTTTTTGGTTACGGGCTTCCAAAATATTGGTAAATCCATATTTTCTAATTGCAATCTTCTTTGTGACTGGCGTATAATAAAAAGTACGATTAGTTTCAGGAGGATTTTAAATGGGCAGATATGCATTGAATATGGAAAAATATGCAGATTTGGCAAGGACTGCATCTGCGGAGGGATGCGTGTTATTGAAAAATGACAACAGTACCCTGCCACTTAAAAAAGGAGATAAAGTTGCTGTATTTGGGCGCATGGCGTTTCATTATTACAAAAGCGGACTTGGCTCGGGCGGACTGGTAAATACACGCTATGTGGTTGGAATCCTTGATGCGCTGCGCGCCTGCAAAGATATTGCGCTGGATGAAGAACTGATTGGGATCTACGAAAAATGGATCAAAGACCATCCATATGACGAAGGTGAGGGATGGGGGCTGGTTCCGTGGTCACAGGAAGAAATGCCCGTGACGGAAGAGATGCTTCAAACCGCATCCGGGGATGATGTGGCACTGGTGATTCTTGGACGTACGGCTGGGGAAGACCAGGACAATACGGACAAGCCGGGCAGTTATAAGCTGACACGGACAGAAGAAGACCTGATCCGTAAAGTGAGCAGTCAATTTTCACGCACGGCCGTTATTTTAAATGTGGGAAATATCATTGATATGAAATGGGTCAGAGAATTTGATCCGGCAGCGGTACTCTATGCATGGCAGGGAGGTCAGGAAGGTGGAAACGGTGTCTGTGATGTACTTACGGGGCGTGTGAATCCGTGCGGAAAACTGACCGATACGATTGCAGAGGATATCAGTGACTATCCATCCACGTCAAATTTCGGGGATTTACAGAAAAACTATTATAAAGAAGATATCTATGTGGGATATCGGTATTTTGAGACATTTGCCAAAGATAAAGTTTTGTATCCGTTTGGATTTGGATTGTCGTATACTTCTTTTTCCGTGCAAGCGTCTGCAGAAGAAAAGGACGAGCATACGGTCTGTGTGAAGGCAACAGTGAAAAATACCGGAACAAAACCGGGGAAAGAAGTGCTTGAAGTATATGCCAAAGCCCCACAGGGGGTACTGGATACACCGGTGCGTGTTCTTTGTGGATTTGCAAAGACAAAGGAACTGGCAGCAGGGGAAGAAGAGCATATTACTCTGGAGATTCCGAAAAATACATTTGCCTCCTATGATGACAGTGGTGTAACCGGACACAGGGACTGTTTTGTGCTGCTGGAGGGTACTTATACCATTTATGTGGGAACCGATGTGCGGACGGCACAAAAGGCAGGCAGTTATCCGCAGACGTTTACAGTACTTGAACAGCTTGAGGAAGTCTGTGCACCGCAGAAACCGTTTGCCCGTATGACAAGAAAGCCGGGTGATGTGATCGGATATTCCGATACACCGGAACGGATCTATGGTCCGTATGACCGCGTGGAAAAACCGGCAGAGATTTCACAGACTGGCGATAAAGGCTATCGTCTGGAAGATGTATATGACAAAAAGATTTCCATGGAGACATTTGTGGCACAATTGTCGGACGAGGATCTGATTATGCTGTTCCGCGGAGAAGGCATGTGCAGTCCGAAGGTGACTCCGGGTACTGCAGCGGCATTTGCAGGACTGACTCCGTCTTTGAGGAAGTTTAGAATTCCAGCAGAATGTGCATCGGACGGACCATCCGGAATACGTATGGACTGCGGAACAAAGGCGTTTTCCCTTCCGAACGGAACGCTGCTCGGATGTACATTTAACTGTGAACTGGTGCGTCAATTATATGAAATGACAGGGCTTGAACTACGGTTAAACCGTGTAGATACATTGCTCGGACCGGGATTGAATATTCACAGAAATCCGTTGAACGGACGAAACTTTGAGTATATTTCCGAAGATCCGTTTTTAACCGGAAAAATGGGAGCCGCACAGCTGCAGGGACTTAATATTGCAGGTTCCACAGGAACCATCAAACATTTTGCGGCAAACAATCAGGAAACGAAACGACATGAGGCAGATTCGATTATTTCCGTGCGGGCACTGCGGGAAATTTATCTGAAGGGATTTGAAATTGCGGTAAAAGAAGGACCGGCCCGCTCTGTTATGACTACCTATGGCCCGGTCAACGGGGTGTGGACTGCAGGAAGTTATGATCTCAATACCATTGTATTGCGCAAAGACTGGGGATTTTCCGGCATCGTTATGACCGACTGGTGGGCAAAGGCAAACCATGAGGGACAGCCATCGGATCCGCGTATACATGCGGTCATGGCAGCGGCACAGAATGATGTATATATGGTGACTGCAGATGCGCAGGATATGCAGCAGGATGATATGCTCGAAGAATTCCAGAAGGGAAATCTTACGAGAGGACAGCTGCAGAGAAATGCCATCAATATATTGCAGTTTGTACTAAAATCCCCGGCGATGCTTTATGAGATGGATAGGATTTCTCCGGAAGAACTTAAAGACCGGAAGAATGCTGCAAAAGATGATCTGGATGTCTCAAAGATGATGAAATTTGTGGCAGATGAACAGGGAAAAATCTGCATTTCCGGTGACGGCTGGGATACACATCAGGGAAAAGAAATACTTGCGGATCTGGATATGAAAGCCGGAAGTTATGAACTGCAGATGAAAGTGAAATCAAATCTGGATGATCTGGCACAGCTTCCGGTAACGGTATATCTGGACAATATTATCAAAGGAACAATGTCCTTCCGGGGATCGAAAGGGCAGTGGGTGACACAGCAGATCCGGTTTGATACATTCGAGGGACATCATTATATGAAATTATATTTTGGGGCAACCGGACTTACGGTAGATCATATAGCGTTTCAGCTGTCCGGGGGCGCAGACAAGGAGCAGTAAGACATGAATGTTTTAAAGGTAAAAAAGGGAGAAACGCTTGCCAGAAAACAGGACAAGGTGATGGAATGGTATCTGATTCAGGAGGGATCGGTGATCCGGCAGTTTGCATTTGCAGAGATCATTATGCACCGGAATGCAATTGTGGGTATTCTCGAGAACGAATGGTTTGCCTGCGATTATGTGGCAAATGAAGATACGACATTGATTGTGATTCCATGTAAAAATGCACAGGATCTGCGGAAGATTTTGTCCGAACATGAGAATTTCCGCCCGATTTTTTTGCGTACGGCAGTGGAACAGCGGCATCAGGCACTGTGTCTGTATGCCAGTCTGCAGAAAAAATGCATGCTTTTACATAATGCTGCGGAAACGTTGTACAGCGAATACAAAAATCTGTGCAGCGAGAAGCTTCTTGATGAACAGGATTTTCCACGTATGGAACAGTTTGCAGCTTTAAAAATGCAGCACCGTGCGGAAAACTGGGAGATTGCAAACAGTAACAGTCTGGTCCGGAGTTATCTGAAAGAATATATGCAGCTGATGATCAAAGATGACAGTCTGTGTGTGGGAGCAATCATGGAGGCGGCGGCACAGATGCGCCGTGTGACACAGGGAATCGGCGAGATGGTAAATTATCTGCAGTACAACAGGGATATTTTATTTTCAGATTCCAGAGATGATATTTTTCATCTGTTTTTTGCAATGGCAGTCCAGCAGTCGCAGAAAAAGCAGGACATTTCCGAGATCAAAAAGCGTCTGTTAAATATGGTGGATGTCATGACAAAGCTTGATGTATACGACAAAAAGCAGATGGCGGAGGCACATGAGCTCTGCGAGAATTACGACTTTACCAAGGAGTCCGAAGGACGTATCAATATTATGCGTGAGGATTGTATTGCACATATTATGGAGTATGCAGGATATGGCAGCGATATGATCAGGGATTTCCACAGCATTGTGCAGCAGTACCGGGAGCTGCCGGATATGATGTCTACAGACAATGAGGCGAGACAGCTGCGCAGGGAAATCACAAAGGTCTTTTACGATATTTATACCAAGGCGTTTATGAGATCAGTTGAGGAACTGGTCAAGCCGTCACCGATCATGATGATGTTTTTCAATTTTGGGTTTATGGATGCGGAGGTGCTGGGGGAAACTAACACAAATGCACTGTATAATCTGACGGATTCGCTTGGATTGTTTCACTCTGCAAATGTCTATACGGTTTATGACTGGCTGGTACAGATTTATCAGGGAAAGAAAGACCCGTCCCGCAATGAATTTGACCAGGATTTCAATGCATTTCTGCTGGAAGAAAAGAGAACTGGGAATATTACGGAAGCGCAGATGCAACAGTATAAAAATGACAGCAGGCAGAAAGTACAGTTTGAGATCCGCAATATGTTTACCTCCGGAAACCGTGTGACCTATGGCCGTGTGACTACATTCTGTCCGGTTCTGATGGAAGAGGATTTCATCAACACCGTGGAAAAGATGGCAGTTACCGCAGAAAAAATTGCCGATGCCATCAATAAGGTGCGCTGTGTGGATTATTCTGCACTCTATCATGATGTCATGTTTTCCGATCCGGATCGCGGAATCAATCAGGAATGGATCAAAAAGGAGATTCTGCCGGATGTGATTCTGATGCCAAATGCCGGAACCCGTACACTGATGTGGCAGGAGACATCCGGTGCCAAGATTGATACACCGGCGCGTTTTCTGTTTCCGATCTTTTCCGCAGTGGATCTCGATGATCAGATGGTGGAATGTATCGGCCGATACCGCTGGGAGATCTGCAGACGTGTGCAGGGTGTATACTGGAACGATATCCGGGAGAAATCGCTTACGGCGGAGTACTGTGATTTTATTCAGTATTATCGCAAAAATTCAGATCTTTCTGCAGATGCAAAGGAAAAGATCAAGACTGCATTGTCCCGTGCACGGAACAGTTACCGTGAGGTATTTGTCAAGGACTATCAGGCATGGATGAAGTATGAGTCACAGGGAAGTTTCCGACTGAATAAAGTGGCAAGAGATATTCTGGTAAGGTATTGTCCGTTTGCAAAGGATATCCGACAGGGACTGGCCACCAATCCACAGTATCAGAATGCATTTCACAGACTTGATGCGGAAAACAGAAAGAAACTGCAGAGGTTTTGTTCTGTTTACGATAAATATGAGGCAGCAGGTGGAGAGATCACACCGGAACTGAAAGAAAATCTGCGGTTTTATCAGATGTAGGAACGGATATGGAATATATAGCTTATGTAGAGACCCCGTATAAAGAAAAATTTGGAATTCCCAGACAGAGCGGGCTGGCGGAGAGTACCTGTGGGGAAATTATTTTCACACCGAAATTCCGGAATCCGGATGCGGTGCGTGGAATCGAGGAGTTTTCTCATCTGTGGCTTCTCTGGGAGTTTTCTAGGGCAAAGCAGGATACCTTTCATGCAACCGTAGCACCTCCCCGTCTGGGAGGAAAAGAAAAACGGGGCGTGTTTGCCACGCGTTCCCCCTTTCGCCCGAATTCGATCGGTCTTTCATGCGTGAAACTTGAAAAGGTACGCATCGATCAGAAGCTTGGACCGGTTCTTACGGTTTCCGGGCTGGATCTGCTCGATCACACACCGCTTTTTGATATCAAACCGTATCTGCCGTACGTGGATGCCCATCCGGAGGCAAAAAACGGTTTTGCGGAAGAATTCCGGGAGTTTCAGATACCGGTAGTATTTCCGGAGGAATTGCAGGCACAGATTCCGGAACATCTGCGGGGACCGCTTCTTGAGGTTCTTGCACAGGATCCCAGGGCGGCATACAACAAAAAGCCGGATTATATCTACGGGATGGCATTTGATGATTATGACATCCGGTTTATGGTGGCAGAGGGAATCCTGACGGTAAAAGAGGTCACAAGGCGCACGCAGGAATGGAAAAAAGTCAAGTGAGAGTTGCGCTTGCACGGGGAAAGCCTTATAATAGAAACGTCAAAAGTCAAAAACGCGAAGAAATTCGTGTAGTAGTGAGGTAAGAGGATGAAAGAGTTAAAAGAGTACATTCGCAGTATCCCGGATTTCCCGGAGAAGGGAATTATTTTCCGTGATGTCACAAGTGTACTGCAGGATGCAGATGCACTGAAGCTTTCCATTGATGAACTGGCGAAACGCTTGGAGGGCGTTGATTTTGATGTGATCGCCGGAGCAGAATCCAGAGGCTTTATCTTTGGAGCACCACTTGCTTATGTCATGCATAAGCCGTTTGTACCGATTCGTAAAAAGGGAAAACTGCCATGTGAGACAGTTGAAAAAACATATGATCTGGAGTATGGTACGGCAACGATTGAAATGCATAAAGATGCCGTTAAAAAAGGAGAAAAGGTTGTACTTTTGGATGATCTGATTGCAACCGGCGGAACCATGAAAGCTGCTGCAGAACTGGTAGAGGAACTTGGCGGTGAAGTGGTAAAGATGCTGTTTCTCATAGAGTTAAGCGATCTCAACGGACGGGAAGTCTTAAAGGACTATGACGTGGACTCTGTTGTACAGTTCGAGGGAAAATAAAACCTGGTTTGAGACAGGCGTAAAAGAATGGATGAAAGCCCTTCACGCTATGGGGCACACGATGGTGTGTCCTGTGGTTGTGGGGGGCTTTCTAATATTTGATTGTAAATAAAAAGGTAATTTGTTATTATAATTCTATGATGTATTTGTTTATGAAATTGAATGATGAAACTGAAATAGTGCATTCTGATATGAAAGAAGATGGAACTGTAAAAGTTTATATTGAAACTCCGGATGAAAAAGATGGATTTCATAATATGACTTATTATTTGCCGACTTATGAAGTAAAAGATGTCAATGGATATTCTGACAAACAGGTTGAAAAATTTGTTGAGATTATAAAATCTAAGGCACATTTAATTATAGAATTGGCAAAAGAATATGGTACACCAAAAGGGTCAGAATAGAGGAAATACCGATATTTATATTGAATACAAGGTAAAACCAGTGTCAGCAAAGCCGGACAGAAAGTGACAGATACCCGACAGAAGTATCCGTTTACATCTCAGCTTTTATCTCATCTTCCGTAGCTTTCATGGCATCAAGAGTCATGGTAAGCAGTTTATCGAGTTCCCAGCCCAGCTGATCGGCACCGCGCTCGATGACTTCCCGGGAACAGCCGGCAGCAAATCCTTTGCTCTTGTATTTTTTCTTAAGGGATTTAAGCTCCATATCCTTTGTGCTTTTGGATGGGCGCATAAGTGCAGCAGCCCAGATAAGACCGGTAAGCTCATCGGCGGCAAACAACACTTTTTCCATTTCGTGTTCTGGTGCAACATCTACTGTGATGCCATAGCCGTGGGACACAACCCCATGTATTATATCCTCGCTGACTCCGCCGGCGCGAAGAAGTTCCGGTGCTTTGATGCAGTGCTGATTTGGATATAGTTCGAAATCAATGTCGTGGAGTAAGCCTACAATCCCCCAATATTCCGCATCGTCACCATAGCCAAGCTCATTTGCATACCATTTCATAACAGCTTCTACGGTAAGTGCATGCTGTATATGAAAAGGATCGTTATTATATTTTTTAAGCAGGTCAAAGGCCTGATCTCTAGAAATGTGCTCCATTTTATAATCCTCTTTTCCTAGCAATATAGTATGACTTAAATATTGTAATATTTTTGGAGCAAAAAGTCAAATTAAGATATGGATACATAACAAATTGTGGTGCAGAGAGCAGATGATAATTATATAAGAATAAAACCGCACGACCTGTACATACTATCAGAAAAACAAAGTAAGGAGAGACAGTATGGATCAGCAGGTTGGATCAGGGAGTCTTTGCTTTGCAAAGGCTCCTTTTATTATTGGAACAGCATCTGTGGTTGGAACCAAAGAGGGGGAAGGTCCCCTGGCAGATGCCTTTGACTGTATCGGACCGGATGATAAATTTGGTCAGCAGACATGGGAGGCCGCAGAGAGCAGTCTGCAGAAAGAAGCATTGACGCTTGCCCTCGGGAAAGCAGATCAAAAGCCGGAAGATATGAGGTACCTGTTTGCCGGAGATCTGCTTGGACAGCTGATTGCCTCATCATTTGGATTAAAAACGTTTGAAATTCCACTGTTTGGACTGTACGGGGCATGTTCCACATGTGGAGAAGCGCTGGCACTTTCTGCAATGACGGTAGCGGCCGGATATGCGGATCGCGTGGCTGCAGTCACTTCGAGCCATTTTGCCAGTGCGGAAAAACAGTTCCGTTTTCCGCTGGAATACGCAAATCAGCGTCCGGTAAGTGCCACATGGACAGTGACCGGAGGCGGTGCATTTATTCTGTCAAAGGATGCGAAGCAGCCGCTGGCAAAGGTGGCGGGGGTCACAACCGGAAAGATTGTAGATTACGGAATCAAAGATTCCATGAATATGGGAGCTGTGATGGCACCGGCTGCCGCTGAGCTGATTGCGCAGAATCTTACGGATTTTAAACGAAAACCCGAAGATTATGACCGGATTATCACGGGAGACCTGGGAGAAGTCGGTCAGCAGATTCTGTTTGATCTGCTGCTGAAAAAAGGCATGGATATCCGAAAGCAGCATGAGGACTGTGGCATGTTAATTTTTGATTCACAGACACAGGGAACCGGTTCCGGAGGATCGGGATGCGGATGTGCAGCCTCGGTGCTGAGTGCGCATTTTCTGCCAAAACTGGCAAGCGGGGAATTGAAAAGAATACTCTTTGTGCCGACAGGCGCACTGCTTTCTACGGTCAGTTTCAATGAAGGACAGACAATACCGGGGATTGCACACGGTGTTGTGCTGGAAAGCTGTGTTTCATCCGCAAAAAAGGAGGGATAAGGATATGCAGTATGTAATTGCATTTGTAACAGGGGGAATGATCTGTGCACTGTCACAGATCCTGATGGAAAAAACAAAAATGCTTCCGGGGCGTATCATGGTTCTTTTGGTCTGCCTTGGAGCCATCCTTGGATTTGCGGGGATCTATGAGCCGTTTTCCCAATGGGCACAGGCGGGCGCGAATGTGCCGCTTCTGGGATTTGGAAACAATCTCTGGAAGGGGGTCAAAGAGATGGTGGACAAGAAAGGGTTTATCGGTATTTTTCTGGGCGGCTTTAAAAACTGTGCGGCAGGGCTTTCCGCAGCACTCGTTTTTTCTTATATTGCTTCCCTGCTCTGCCAGCCAAAGATGAAAAAGCACTAGCAAATCTGGAAAATTCTGTTGTATAATAAATGGGAATTTTGCACACACTAGCTTTGTAGATCAAATAAAAGGAGATATGTGTGATGAAAAAATTAAAAGTTCTGATGATGGGCGGAATGCTTGCAGCAGGGATCTGTCTGTTTGCGGCCTGTGGTACAGCAAATGATGACGGAACGAACAATGGTGTAAACGATACTTCCAATACACAGGTTACTACACAGGAAAACATTCCGGGAACGGACAATACGACTGGAAATGGTACAACAGACAATAATACGGATGCCGGAAATTCCAAAAACGATGGCAATGTCGGAAAAGATATCGGGGATGTGGGAAAAGATGTCGTGGATGGTGTGAAAGATGCCGGTGATGCTGTGGCAGATGGCGTGGATGATGCAATTGACGCGGTAGATCCGGATGCAGACACAAACAATGGCGGTAAGACCAATACCGGACGTTAGACAGGATTACCTATGAAAAAAGAAACTTACGTTAAAATGACCCAGCCGTTTCGGGATGACCCGAAACGTGCGCGGGCGTTACATAGAGCAAATAAAATATTGACGGTTGTGATTTTTGTGGCATATCCATGCCTGCTTCTGTGGCTGCTGTGGCAGAAGGATATGCGGCTATATAAAGCCATCTGTGTGCCGCTGGACGGATTTATTATTGTGACGGTTGTGCGGGCCTGGATCAACCGGAAACGGCCGTATGAAATATTTGAACTGCCATCTGTGATTCCAAAAGATACGAAAGGACATTCCTGGCCGAGCCGGCATGTGTTTTCCGCGGCAGTGATTGCGTTTACGTTCTGGTTTGTGTGCCCGGCTGCGGGGATTGTATTTTTGCTTATGACAGTTGCCATTGCATGGATCCGGGTAGTTTCCGGAGTGCACTTTATCAGTGATGTAGTGGCGGGATTTCTTTTTGCTGCGTTTTTTTCTTTGTTTTTTTAGGATAAAAAGCGGGAATCCTCGGTAATTCAATTGCCGCAGATGAAAGCGCGTAACCACAGGTTACATTGGAGACTTTAACGTCTCCTCTTTTTTGAACTTTAAACAGAACACTTGTTCTTTTCTTGGAGATGTGGTATACTATGTGTATGAAGGAAAATTTAATTCATTCACGCACTTGCGTGTACAACATTAATTACCATGTGGTTTGGTCGGTAAAGTACAGGCGAAAGATTCTGAATGCGGAAGTTGAAAAGTATTTGAAAGAACATACGGCGTTATATTGAACATCAGAGTAAATCTTATTAAGGAGGAAAAGAACATGCTGCTGTCACATAAGACAGATATTCAACTGAATACAACAGAGTCTAATATCGTAGGCCATATGTGCTATGCGGCATCTAAACTCTGGAACGTGTGCAACTATGAACGCCGCAATTTCAAGGAGCTTGGAATGGCCCATTACCCTGACTGGTATGATCAGAAAGCACGGTTAAAAGGAAATATGTGGTTCAAATCCCTGCCCTCGCAGACGGCGCAGGAAGTGTGCAAGCTGGTGGATAAATCATGGAAGTCATTTTACGCACTGATAAAAAGTAAAGGCATCCAGAATCCAAAGCCGCCAAGATTTAAACAAAGCGGTATGACAATTACCTATATGCAGAATGCAATTGTACATGTATCTGGAAGCAAAAGGGTACGACTATCACTTCCGAAGCAGCTAAAGGAGTATCTGAAGCATACATATGACATCGGTGACAACTATCTGTATCTGGAAAATAAGATTTTCCAAAACACGGATGTCATCAAACAGATTAAGATATATCCACCGGATCGGAAAAACGTGTGTCAGGTTATCGTGATTTATGACGTAAAAGATGTGGAAAAAATGCAGGATAACGGACACTATTTATCAATTGATCTGGGTCTCCACAATCTGATAACCTGTTATGATTCTGCGGGCACAAGTTTTATCCTTGGAAGAAAATATCTGGAAATCTCCCAGAAATATGATAAAGAAATCGCAAGACTTGGGCATCAATGGAACAGCTGTCAGTCAGCAGGAGGGATTAAGTATCCGAAGCCATCCAAACATATGCTTAAGGTATATAAGAAAAAGCGAAACTGTATTCACGACTATCTTCATAAAGTGACCAGAGCAGTAGTGAATTATTGTAAAGCAAATGATATCCACACGGTTATTATTGGCGATATCACAAATATTCGAAGGAATAAGAATCTGGGAAAAGTGACAAATCAAAAACTTCATGCACTGCCTTATGCGAAAATATATGGAATGCTGGAGTATAAACTTGCAATGCATGGAATTACACTTGCGAAACAGACAGAAGAATATTCAAGCCAGTGTTCCCCACATGCACCACAAGTAACAAAAGAATATGCAAAGAAATGTAACAGAACCAGCAGGGGATTGTATAAGGACCAGTTGTCAGTATATAATGCGGATGCAGTAGGGGCATATAACATTATGAGAAAATATTTTGCCGGATGCGGCAAAGAGAAAAAGATATCCGTTACCGGATTATCTTCTCCCCTGATCATAAAAGTAGCTGTGTAACCCCAAAAAGGTAGCAGTAAAGGTGTCATGGACGCACCCAGAATCTGTATGGCGAAGCCATATATATCTGATGCTCGGTGATTCAATTACCGATGTAGTTCACTGTGGTTTTCACCGGCTATGCCGGAAAAATTACTGGCTTTCTTTCCGGAACTGGCGCGGTGTCATGCTGTATTTTTGTTTGAACACCCGGTTAAAATAGGAAAGATTTTCAAAACCGGATTCCGCCGCAATATCCAGAATGGAGGAGTCGGAAGTTGTCAGCAGACGCGAGGCGATTGTCAGGCGGTAGTCCCGCAGATAGTCCACGAAAGACGTTCCCATAGTTTCTTTGAAATACCGCATAAAATGAGATTCGGAAAAATCAACGGTTGCCGCGATGTCGGCAATCGTTATTTTTTGCATGTAATTATTTTCAATGTATTTTAAAACAATTTTCATTTTATCAAGCGTTTTGCGGTTACTGCCTGTCGTTAAGTTCCGGCAGCGGTTGTCTAAAATAAAGAAAAACTGGTACAACTGACTTTTGATGTACAGTTCATAGCCCTGTGGTTTGGTCTTGCTGATTTCGTCACAGGCATCAATTGGCATGATGACATCTGTGTAATAAGGATAGACAGGGGTGAAGATGGTTGGAACCGTGACTTTTCCGCTCATAAGAGGAAGAAGAAAATCGGTGGCAGTCACATCGTTCTGCCGTGGAATCAGCATACTCGGATTAAAGATGATATTTTCATATTCCATGAAGGCATCTTCCAGCTGGTCAATGGAGTGGAGCTGTCCCGGAAGAATAAGAACCAGAGTCGGACCTTTTACTTTGTATTCCCGGAAATCTACCGTAATGCGTCCCATCCCCTTTTTGATGTAGATCAGTTCCAGTTCATCGTGCCAGTGCAGCGGTACACGCGGAAAATCCAGTGGGATCGAGCATAGATATGTATTATAAGGGAAGATGATATCCCCATGTGTGATGGTTTCGTGATAATTTTCATATTCAAGTATATTCATATCTTTATTTTAGCAGAATTGTCCTATGACTGTAAAGGACAAAAACGACAGAAAACGCATGAAACAGGCGAAAACACAGGATATGCAGGCACTGTGGAAATGTACCAAGACAGGTGGCACGAAATTGGTGAAATTTAACAGCTGGGGGTTATTTGAATATGAAAAATGATAGAATAGTATCAGTTTTTGCTTGAATACGACAAGAAATCAGCAGGAAAAAATCATATACTAAGTACATCAAAACAACACGAAATCTTGTGGGAGGGAAAACACATGACTTTAGCAAAAGCAGTATCTATGAAATATAACAAGACCATCGAGAAGTGCTCAAACGAGGAAATTTACTATGCACTCCTTGATATGACCAAGCAGATGGCAGAGGACAAGGTCAGCAATGAGGGAAAGAAGAAGCTGTACTACATTTCAGCAGAGTTCTTAATCGGAAAGCTTTTATCCAACAACCTGATCAACCTTGGTATTTATGACAGCGTGAAGTCCGAACTTGAGGCATCTGGAAAGAACATCGGAGAGATCGAGGAAATCGAGCTTGAGCCTTCACTCGGAAATGGTGGGCTTGGACGTCTGGCAGCCTGCTTCGTAGATTCTATTGCAACACTTGGATTAAACGGTGATGGTGTTGGATTAAATTATCACTACGGATTGTTCAAACAGGTATTTGACCACAATTTACAGAAAGAGACTCCAAACCCATGGATTACACCAGATAGCTGGCTGACAAAGACAGATGTCACTTATCCGGTACAGTTCGGTGGATTTACCGTACAGTCCAGATTATATAACATTGATGTCGTTGGTTATAACAACCGTACTACAAAGCTGCGTCTGTTCGATATCGAGACTGTTGATGAGAGCATTGTCGGAGATACGATCGATTTCAACAAAGATGACATTGCAAAGAACCTGACACTGTTCTTATATCCGGATGATTCTGATGACAAGGGACGTCTTCTTCGTGTTTACCAGCAGTATTTTATGGTAAGCAATGCTGCAAGACTGATTCTTGACGAGGCAGTAGAGAAGGGATCAAACTTACATGACCTGGCAGATTATGCAACCGTTCAGATCAATGATACCCATCCATCCATGGTAATTCCGGAGCTGATCCGTCTGTTACAGGAGAGAGGCATCCTGATGGATGAGGCAGTTTCCATCGTATCTAAGGTATGTGCATACACCAACCATACGATTCTTGCAGAGGCACTTGAGAAATGGCCAATCGGTTTCCTGGATAAGGCAGTTCCACAGCTTATGCCAATTATCCGCGAGCTGGACAACCGTGTACGTGCAAAAGTTTCCGATGAGAGCACCTACATCATCAAGGACGGACTGGTACACATGGCACACATGGATATCCATTATGGATACAGTGTCAACGGTGTTGCATACCTGCACACAGAAATCTTAAAGAATAGTGAGTTAAATAACTTCTACAAGCTTTATCCGGAGAAGTTCAACAATAAGACCAACGGTATTACCTTCCGTCGCTGGCTCATGTCCTGCAATCCAGAGCTTTCCGCAATGATCACAGACTTGATCGGTGAGGGCTGGAAGAAGGATGCCAACGAGTTAGAGAAACTTGGCAATTTCGTCAATGATGATGCGGTACTGGATCGTCTCCTTGCAGTAAAGGCTGGCAAGAAAGCAGATCTGAAGAATTATCTGAAGATGAAACAGGGATTTGAGATTGATGAGAATTCCATCTATGATATTCAGGTAAAGAGACTGCATGAGTACAAGAGACAGCAGATGAATGCTCTCTATGTCATCCACAAGTATTTCGAGATTAAGGAAGGCAAGAAGCCTGCAACTCCGATCACCGTATTCTTCGGAGCAAAGGCAGCACCGGCTTACATTATCGCAAAGGATATCATTCATCTGATTCTCTGCTTACAGCAGATCATCAACAATGATCCGGAAGTAAGTCCATACTTAAAGGTATTTATGGTAGAAAACTACAACGTAACCATGGCTGAGAAGATGATTCCTGCATGTGATATCTCCGAGCAGATTTCCCTTGCATCCAAGGAAGCATCCGGAACCGGTAACATGAAGTTTATGTTAAACGGTGCACTGACACTTGGAACCATGGACGGTGCAAACGTAGAGATCGCAGAGCTTGTTGGAAACGAGAACATCTTTACCTTTGGTGAGGATTCCCAGACCGTTATCGACCGTTATGACAGAGGCGATTACAACTCCAGAAGCTACTATGAGAAGGATTCTGAGTTAAAGAAGGCCGTAGATTTCATCGTAAGCGATACCGTAAAGGCCGTTGGATGCAGCGAGAACTTAGAGCGTCTGTACAATGAGCTGTTAAACAAAGACTGGTTTATGACATTCCCGGATTTCGAGGATTACATTGCAACCAGAGAGAAAGCGTATGCAGCATATACCGATCGTAAAGATTGGGCAAAGAAAGCACTGATCAACATCAGCAAGGCTGGATTCTTCTCCTCTGACAGAACCATCGATCAGTACAACAAAGAAATCTGGAAATTATCTTAATTGAATATAGGAATACAAATAAATTGTTATTCTCCTCCTTAGATGGGAACCGGACGGATGGTCCGGTTCCTTTTTTAGCGTTTTTTGGATTGTTAAAATTTGCAAAAACAATACAAATGTATTGAAATAGAAATGATTTAGCATTATAATAAAGAAAATGAATGGAAGTGGAGGTGCTGAATATGGCTAGTACAATTCAAGTCAGGGTAGAAGATGAGTTAAAGAATAAATCAGATGCATTATTTAAAGATCTGGGTACAGACACAACAACAGCAATCAGAATGTTTTTAACACAGGCTGTTGCTACAAATGGATTTCCTTTTGAAATCAAAAGACAGGCAGAAACAAATCCATATGCACCGATGACTGAGAAAGAGATGCTTGCAAAATTGAAAAAGTCCAGAGAGCAGGGGAAGTTCGCAGATGCAGATGATGTGATTTCTGATATGAGGTCAAAGTATGGATTATAAGATTGTTTTATCAAGGGGTGCGGAGGAGGATCTTGACGGATTCGTTGCATATCTTTTGTTTGAAAAGAAAAGTGAACAGGCTGCAAGAAATTTATTAAACGATTTTGAGGCAACAAAGACAAGTTTGTCAAATGTTGCCGGAAGTCTGAAACTCTGTGATAATCCCAAACTAAGAGAGTTAGGATACTACAGAATCAATTTCCTATCGCATCGATATTTTATGTTGTATCGTATTGAAAACGATACAGTTTATGTGGATAATGTTTTTCATGAATTGCAAGATTATGAGAATAAATTAAATTAAATATTTAAAAATTCCTATCTATGGGGTATCTTTTAATTTTGAATATTATTTAGGAGATTACTCAAATAGGTAGGAATTTTTTATGGAAAAGAATCCAATTGCTGAATGTAATAAGATTCAAAAGAAATATTATCCAGAGTTGTTTGCTAAATTTTCTGGGGGTGAATGATCCTCGAAATCAGAGTTATATAGATTATCCAGTCAGGGTCATGCTGGGAACCATGTACTACAAATGCATAGGTGGAATTTCAAAAAGACTGCTTCTGTATCAATGACCGCTATGGAAGAATTTTGTATATGCAGGACTATGCCAGTTATGTAAAAGATGACATGATTTCCGAGCTCTGTGATCTGAGCCGGGATCTGATGTTATCCATTGATATCCTGCCCGTACCAACGGATGAGGCAGTGCGGTTTTTATCATACTGATTTTAATTGTAGTATTATCGGCGGAGCTGCTTTTATGGGGAATTTCCAGAGCGCAGAGCCTCTAAGTGCAGAAGTACTGGCACATACCCCGACGATCCAGAGGTATGTCAGCAAATATGGAATCCCGGAGTATGTTGCGGTGATACAGGCAATCATGATGCAGGAAAGAGGAGGAAGGGGAACAGATCCCATGCAGTCCAGTGAGTGCCCTTATAATACCGAGTATCCCAATAGTCCGGGAGCAATTCAGGATGCAGACTATTCCATCAAGATGGGAATTCAGTATTATGCAGACTGTATCCGGGAGCCAGCTTGGAAATGAAGGCGGTCAGAAGTTCTGGTCGTGGTGGGGATTTACCCAGAGGGAAGAATGGTGTGCCTGCTTTGTCAGTTGGTGTGCGGAACAGGCAGGACTACTTCAAAATGGAGCAGTACCGAGGTTTTCGTATTGTCCGGATGGAGTGGACTGGTTTCAGGCACAGGGAAAATGGCAGGCTGCCGGGAGCATCCCAACAGCAGGAAGTATTATCTTTTTTGACTGGGATCATGATGGTGTTAGTGACCATGTGGGAATCGTGGAAAGCTGTGATGGAACGACAGTCTATACGGTAGAAGGAAACTCCGGAGATGCGGTTAAGGAGAATAGTTATACGGTTCATTCAGCATCTATTATGGGATATGGAATTGTTTCAGGGATGTGAGAGTCTATATCGTAGAGGCAAAAGCATATGAGAGAATTAGTTCTTTAGTTTCGGCACATCAGCCACTACTTCATATTTCAGTGTAATACGCTGGTTCATTATTTGCTTACGTGCATATTCTGCCACAGGCAGATTTGCTGTTTGGGCATTTTCTGTGACAATATCATATTCCATATCGTTGAGACGGAGCATGATGTGATGGTTTCGTTTTAGTTCCTTCTGTTTTTGTATTAGTGAAAGGATAGAGTTGAGATAATACTGCTTTAGAAGTAAAATAGATGGTATCCTATAGACAGGATAAAATTTAAAATTATAGGGTTTGTTTTTGAAAATGGTGCAAATAAGCACTTTATAACAGGAGATAGATATTTATGAAATATATTTTATTAGTTGAGGATGACCTGAGTTTAATAAGCGGATTGTCTTTTGCAGTGAAAAAAGCGGGATATGGACTGGATATTGCACACACCAAAAGTGAAGCGGATGAGATATGGGAGGATGGAAAATACGATTTAGTGATTTTGGACGTATCTCTGCCAGATGGTTCTGGATTTGATATATGTAAAAGCATCCGGGAAATATCGAAAGTACCGATTATGTTCTTGACTGCAAGGGATGAAGAAACAGATGTTATCATGGGACTGGACATCGGCGGTGATGATTATATTACGAAGCCGTTCAAACTGGCTGTGTTCATATCGAGAATCAATGCCCTGATCCGTAGAAGTGATAACTTTAATCAGGCAGATGTGGAGTTGAGTTCCGGTGGTATTACTATCCAGCTCTTAAAGCGAGAGGTATATAAGAATAATGAGAAAATCGACTTGACAGCGAATGAATATAAACTTCTGTGCCTGTTGATGGAAAACTCAGGACAGGTGCTTTCTCCGGAACAGATTTTGGGGAAACTCTGGGACTGCAACGAAGATTATGTGGACAGCAATACACTGACGGTCTACATCCGCAGGTTGCGTACCAAAATTGAGGATAATCCGGGAAAACCAGAACGGATTGTGACGGTACGTCGCATGGGTTATAAATGGAATTCGGTGGAGTGAGGTGAAGTGTAAGTGAAGATACTGGTAAACAAGAAAATCAAGAGTTTGTTCTGTAAAATAACGGCTTGTATTATGCTGTTTACTTTGTCGGCTACGCTGCTTACTATTTTTGAGATAAGACCTACGGTGTTAGTTATCTTCTTGTGCATGATTGGAATGGGAATTGCTATTGTCGTTTTCTGCTATGGTTATTTTAAGGAACAGAACGAGATTATGGAAACAGCGGTGGCACAGATTACAGAATATATTTCCGGAAACCATAAGGCCCGCATTGACTGTGATGAGGAAGGAGAGGTGTATCGTTTTTTCCATGAGGTAAATTCTTTGGCGGCTATTCTAAATGCACATATAGAGCAGGAACGCAGATCAAAACAATTTTTAAAAAATACGATATCTGATATTTCCCATCAGTTAAAGACGCCACTGGCTGCATTAAATATCTACAATGGACTTTTGCAGGATGAGACCGCTGATATGCCAGAAATTCAAGAGTTCGCATTGTTATCAGAGAAAGAACTTGATCGAATAGATACACTGGTGCAGAATCTTTTGAAGATTACAAAGCTGGACGCAGGCTCTATTGTGTTGGAGAAAAAGCCAGAAAATGTGGCAGAGATGATGAAGGATGTAGAACTACATTTTGCGTATCGTGTTGAGCAGGAGCAAAAAGAATTGTTACTATCTGGAAGAGAAGATGTTTTGCTGTGTTGCGACCGTGACTGGATGCTGGAGACGGTGGATAATATTGTAAAAAATGCATTGGATCATACAGAAAACGGAGATACCGTGGAGATCAAGTGGCAGAAGTCTGCTTCGATGGTTCAGATTCAGATAAAAGATAATGGATGTGGTATCCATCCAGAAGATATTCACCACATTTTCAAACGGTTTTACCGGAGTCGTTTTTCTAAGGATAAGCAGGGATTAGGGCTTGGTCTTCCTCTTGCAAAGATGATTATTGAAGCACATAACGGTACGATAGAGGTAACTAGTGAACTTCAAAAAGGAACCACGTTTACACTCAATTTCTTAAATCCTACAAAATTGTAGGCTAAGAGTCATGTTACTGTAGGATTTGGGTGGTATGCTTTCTATAATAATCAAAGAAAGAGGTGCATAGTATATGGATTTATTAGAAGTTCAGTCTATTTCAAAAACTTATGGCAGCGGAGAGGCAGCCGTACACGCTTTGAAAAATGTTAGTTTTTCCGTACCAAAGGGAGAATATGTGGCGATTGTCGGGGAATCCGGTTCCGGCAAGAGTACGCTCCTTAATATGATTGGGGCACTGGATAATCCCACATCAGGCAAAGTATTGATTGAAGGCAAGGATATTTTTGCGATGAAAGAGAGTAAGCGGACCATTTTTCGCAGGCGGAATATAGGATTTATTTTTCAGGCATTTAATTTGATACCAGAATTGACGGTGGAACAGAATATTATTTTCCCGATACTGTTGGACTATCAAAAACCAAATCAAAAGTATCTGGAAGAATTGCTTGAGGTACTGAATTTAAAAGAACGCCGTAACCATTTGCCGGGCCAGTTATCTGGGGGACAGCAGCAGAGAGTAGCAATTGGACGTGCACTAATCACGCGCCCTTCGCTGATTCTTGCTGACGAGCCAACAGGAAATTTGGATTCACAGAATAGCAGCGAGGTAATTGCTTTATTAAAAAATGCGTCAAAGAGGTATGCACAGACGATTATTATGATTACCCATAATCGAAGCATTGCACAGTCAGCAGACAGGGTATTGCAGGTATCGGATGGCGTACTGACCGATATGGGGAGGTGCAGTGAATGAAAAGCTATTTAAGCCTCGTGCCTATTTCGTCAAAGGTACATGGACGACAGAGCCGAATGACACGTATTTGTATTATTCTTGCAGTGTTTTTAGTGACTTCAATCTTTTCGATGGCAGAGATGTGGAATGAATCTGAACTGACAGCAATGCGTAGAAATCATGGAGATTGGCATATTGCTCTACAGAATCTTCCGGAGGAAAAAGTACAACAGATTATGAAAAATTCTGACATTGCATTTTCTTCATGGTATGATGAGATTAATGCAGACACGGATCAGGGCTATTATATAGGTGGTAAAAATGTAGTTTTATATGGTATCGAAGAGAGATATGTTACAGACATTATGAATTATCCATCTGAGGGCTCTTATCCGCAGACGGAAAGCGAAGTAGCCCTCAGTATGGACGCAAAAGAACTTTTTGGCAGTAAAATTGGGGATCGGGTTATCTTAAAGACACCTGAGGGCGATTTTGAATATACCATTTCCGGTTTTTATGAGGATGATAAGGAGTTCAATGATATGATTCAGGGATGTTGTGTGTATATGAACAGGACTTCCTTTGATGAAATCTGTAGCACAAATGGGGTGGAGGAGGATTCGCAGTTTTATATTCGGTTTCAAAAAGAAAATGGATTAAAGAAAACGATTGAAAATTTGAAAGTGCAATATCACCTTACAGATGAACAGGTCAGTGAAAATACAGCCGTATTGGGATTTTTGGGAGCCAGTAGCAGTGAAACATTTAATTGGCTTTATCCGCTGGTGGCAGTTTGTCTGGTAATCATATTGGCGGCAGGAGTTTTAATGGTTTCGGGCTGTATGAACAGCAATGTGGCACAGCGGACAAAGTTTTTTGGTATGATGCGTTGCATCGGGGCAAGCCAACAGCAGATTTTACGTTTCGTAAGATTTGAAGCTCTAAATTGGTGTAAAACGGCGATACCAATTGGATGTGTGCTTGGAACGGTGATTTGTTGGATGTTTTGTGCGATTCTGCGGTTTTTTGTAAAGGGCGAGTGGGCAGACATGCCGCTTTTTGCAGTTAGTCCGGGAGGTATCCTCTGCGGAGCTATGGTCGGCATAGTCACTGTTCTGATTGCAGCCCATTCCCCTGCAAAGCAGGCGGCGAAAGTTTCTCCAGTGGCGGCAGTATCGGGAAATGCGGGAGAAACAAAAAAGCTTGTTCGTGCGGCCAATACGAGGCTTTTTAAGGTGGAAACGTCTCTTGGAGTTTACCATGCGACAGGGAGAAAAAAGAATTTATTCTTGATGACAGGTTCTTTTGCCCTTACAATCGTGCTGTTCCTGACATTTTCTGCCTGCCTTGATGTGGTAAATAAGCTTCTCCCATCAGCAGTGAGCAAATTTACACCGGATATTACGATTGCAAGTGAGAATGATACAAATTCCATAGACGGGAATCTTTTGAAAGAAATTGAACAAATTGAGGGCGTGGACTGGGCTTTTGGTTTTGGGCTGTATGCATCATATCCTGTAGAGATAAATGGAAATGAGGGTACTATTGATTTGTTTTCCCACGATAAGGCATTGCTTGACAAGTTCAAAAATTCGGTAGTCAGTGGTGATATAGAGAAGGTATATGGAGACGGAAACTATGCGATGGCGGTATATAATCAAAGCAATCATTTAAGTGTCGGGGACAAAATAAAAATCGGAAATCAAGAACTTGAGATTGCCTGCGTCGCATCCGAAGGAATAGGAAGTGTCAGTAACGCACCGACTGTGGTATGCTCAGAGGAGACATTTACCCGTCTGACAGGAGACTGTGGTTTCGTTACAATAGGAGTCGTATTGAAAAAAGATGTATCCGAAACCGCAGTAAAGAAAATCGCTAATCTGGCAAACGGAAATCTCTTTTCAGATAATCGGGAAGTGAATAGTGAAAACAGTGGTTCCTATTGGGTGTTCCGAATTGCAGCATATGGTTTCTTAACAATTATTTCCTTGATAACCGTGTTGAATATTATGAATAGTATTTCCATGGGCGTGTCTGCAAGAGTGAAGCAATATGGGGCAATGCGTGCTGCCGGGATGGAAAACCGCCAGGTCACAAAGATGATAACAGCAGAAGCTGTTACATACGCTGTCTGCGGAATGATTGTAGGAATTGTATTTGGGCTTATGTTACATTATTTGATTTATGCGAAAATTGTCATTACTCATTTTGGCGGCAGTTGGAATATTCCATTTAGCACCATTGGAATTGTATTTTTGTTGGTTACATTTTCATGTATTATTTCGGTTCATGGACCGGCAAAACGTATGAGAAACATGGCAATCACAGATACAATTAATGATTTGTGATTGAAAGGCTGGTTAAAAACTGTGGTACAGCGGACAAGAAAATCTGCTGTACCACAAAATGTTTTACACATCAAATTTAGAATGAGAGAATGGAGTATTTTGTCTTGGAAAGTATGGTGAAAAAGAGAATTACTCAGGAATACATCAAAAGAATTGAAAAGGAATAACAATTTAAGCTGTGCGAAGAAGAGATGCGATTTGAAAAAGATGGCATCTTTTTTTTATATTTATATGTGGATAGAAATAAGCCTCAGTAATCATGATTATAGGAAAAAAGTGGACGTTGCTAAAAGAGAAATGAAGAAGATAAAGGAGTATGCAGAACGAGGATACACTCATGCGGTGGCACTTGATTTGTCGAAATACTTTGATACACTCAACCACGAAAAGCTCCTAAATCTGTTACGTAGAGATATAAAAGATGAAAGAGTGATACAGTGGATTAAGAGATATCTGAAAAGTGGTGTTATGGAGAACGGAGTAGTCATGGAAACAGAAGAAGGTTCGCCACAGGGTGGAAATATCTCGCCATTGTTAGCGAACATCTATCTGAATGAGTTCGACCAAGAGTATGAGAAACGCGGAGTTAAATTTGTCAGATATGCAGATGATATCGTTCTTCTTGCAAAGAGTGACAGAGCCGCAAAACGATTACTTGAAACAAGCACGAAATATCTTGAAGGAACACTGAAATTAAAGGTGAACCAAGAGAAAAGTCGAGTGGTCAGTGTAAGAGTATATGCGAGGGTGGCTGAATTATTATGGGGTTGCAGATATGAAGAAGAAAATAGATGATTTAAATAAATGGCTATATCACAGAATCCGTATGTGCATCTGGAAACAATGGAAGAAACCGAAGACAAAGATAAGAAATCTGCTAAAGATGGGAGTACCAAAGGACTTGGCATGGCAAGCAGGAAACAGTCGCAGAGGATATTGGTTTGTGACTCATACGATAGCGGTCAATTTAGCAATGACAAAAGAAAGACTGATAAACAGTGGCTTTTATGATTTAGCCACCGCCTATCAGTCTGTGCACGTCAACTATTGAAAGCGCCGTGTACCGAACGGTACGCACGGTGCTGTGAGAGGACGGGAGTTAGTCACTCCCTCCCTCCTACTCGATTAAATTACGGCATTGTCGTCTAATCATTCTTCAATGGAACCAAATATTATCTTTGTAACAGAAACGCTCTTGGGTGCTGACATATTTTTTACTGGAAAATAAGAGGAAAATTAGCTATAATCGTAGTAAGAGCTAGGGGAGAAGAAACAACAGGAATATATAATGTGCGAAGGAGGAACGCTATGAAATGGAAAGGGCGAAGACTGCTTGCCATGGCACTTACCGGTATCTTGCTTGCAGGATGCGGGGCAGCCGGACAGGTCGATGATTATGCAACAAATGAGGGAAGTACACAGGAGGCTTCCACCAAAACAACGGGAACTGAAAGCGGAGGGATTTCAAAGGACAAGATCAAGGTAGGGGTTTTGCACTTATCGGATCCGGCAGAAGGCAGTGGATATACCTATACACATGATCTTGGCATTCAGGCAATGCAGCAGAATCTTGGATTATCAGATGAACAGATTGACAGAAAAATAAATGTTGATGATTCGGATAAAGAGGCAACCGAAAAAGCGATTCAGGAGTGTGTGGATGATGGATGCAATATTATTTTTACCACCAGCTGGGGATATATGGATGCCACGGAGGGGATGGCGGAAAAATATCCGGATATATATTTTGCACATGGAACCGGATATAAGAGCAACGGCAAAAACTTTGTCAATTATTTCGGGCGGATCTATCAGGCAAGATATTTAAGTGGAATCGTTGCCGGAATGAATACCAAAACCAATAAGCTGGGCTATGTGGCAGCGATGGATTCCTCCAATTCCGAAGTCACCGGAGGCATTGATGCCTTTGCACTTGGGGTGTATTCCGTGAATCCGGAAGCAAAAGTCTATGTAAAAGTCACGAACAGCTGGTTTGACCCGGATGCGGAGAAAGCAGCAGCACAAACCCTGTTAAATATGGGCTGTGATGTGGTCACGCAGCACTGTGATACAGAATATCCACAGACAATGGCACAGGAAAAAGGGGTGTATGGTATCGGGTACAATTCTGATATGAGCAAAAATGCTCCGGATGCCTGCCTGTGCAGCGTGATCTGGAACTGGGGTGCTTATTATACAGCAGCGGTGCAGAGTGTGATTGACGGTACTTGGGATGGAAGCAATTATTATGGCGGTATGAATGAAAATCTGGTAGGTATTACGTCACTTGCTGATTTTTGCACGGATGGAACACAGGAGGCTGTGGATACTGCAAAAGAAGATATTTTATCCGGAAAAAACGGTGTGTTTGACGGTGTGATTGAAACAAATACCGGAGAAACGGTTGGTGAAGAAGGAAAGACACTGGATGATGCCACAATTACAGGTGGAATCAACTGGTATTTTAAAACCGTTGAAGTGGTAGAATAGGGGGCATATATGAGTATACGAAAGAAAATTCTTGCAACCAGCATAGGACCGGTGCTGGTATTAGGGGTAATTACCCTGCTTTTTATGCTTACGATGGTTAAAAGCTCCCTGATGGATGAGGTACAGGATGCATTAAAAGGTACCGCGGCAGCCACCCTTGCCGCCTATGACCAGAATACCGGGGATTATCTGGAAAGTACCAATGGGGATATCTGGAAAGGAAGTTATAATATATCAAAGTCGGAGAGCCTTGTGGACCGGATCAAAGAGAATACCGGTATGGATGTAACCTTTTTTTATGGAAACAAAAGGATTATGACATCTGCACTGGATAAAAAAGGAAACCGTATCCTTGGTTCAGAAGCCGGGGAGCGTGTGGTGAAACAGGTGATCAAAGGGAAAAAGCCGTTTTTCAGTACAAATGTTTCACTCGATGGGACGAGAAATTATGGATATTTTATTCCGGTGTATCAGAATGGAACGACAGATCAGGTTATCGGTATGGTGTTTGTCGGAACCAATAAGGCACAAAAAGATGCAATTGTCAATAAAATCCTTGGAAGTATTATGATGGCATTGCTGGTAGTGATGTTTTTGTGCATTGTTACGGCGATGCGCATGGCAGCCTCTATCAGTAAAAATATCAAAAACAGTGTTGCTGTTGTAGGAAAACTTGCAGATGGTGATTTAAATGTGTGGGTAGATGAAAAACTTCTGAAGCGAAAGGATGAGATCGGTGATCTGTCCCGCGGAACCATGACATTAAGGGATGCCATGAAGTCCGTAATCCGGGATATTTCAGAAAATGCAAAGAAGCTGCTTTCAACGTCACAGATTCTGGGTACGGCGGCGGACAATACCAATGGTACAATGTCACAGGTACAGCAGGCGGTCAGCCTTGTAGTGGATAATTCCAGTGAGCAGGCGAAAAATTCGAGAAATACTTCGGATCATATGAAAATTATGGGCGAGAATATCACGGAAACTACAGCAGAGGTACAAAATCTGGATCAAAATGCCACATTTATGCATTCCTCCAGCGAAAATGCTTCCGCAACGCTGGAAAAACTCTGTGGGATCAATGAACAGGTGGAGCAGATGCTGTCACAGGTTCAGCAGCAGACCAACCGGACAAACGATTCTGTACAGAAGATCCAGCAGGCCACAACCATCATTTCCTCCATTGCAGAGGAAACCAATCTGTTGAGCCTGAATGCCTCTATTGAAGCTGCCCGGGCGGGAGAAAGCGGCCGCGGATTTGCTGTGGTGGCAGGACAGATTAAAAAACTTGCAGAGCAATCGGATCAGTCGAGCCAGGAAATTGAGCAGATAGCGTCAACGCTGATCAGGGATTCTTCCCTTGCTGTGGAAAGTATGCAGAGCATGCAGCAGATTATTACCAGCCAGAGTGAGAGCATGGCAGAAACGCAGAATATTGTAAAAGAAGTGCTGGGTGAGATTGGAAATTCCATGCAGAGTATCCGACAGATCAAAGCAAGTACCCAGAGACTGGAAGATTCCAGAAATGAAGTTGTTCAGGCAGTTGGGGAATTGTCCGGAATTGCGGAAGAAAATGTGGAAAGCACGAAAAAAACCTACGATGGAACACAGGAAGTTGTCGAAACGTTCCAGCAGGTATATGTAAGTGCCGAGCAGCTGCGTGAGATTTCTGATAAACTGGTAAAAGGAATTGGGTATTTTCATATTTAAAAGAAACACAGAGTGTCGGAAAATTCCGGCACTCTTTTTATGTCATGAATCTGGTATAAATCCTGTGATTCTGATATTCATAAATTTGTGAATCCGTTACAATAGGGTAAAAGGCTTGAAAATTGAAAGGTTGGAGGTTTCACATGAATTTTGGATATTTTGATGATGAGAAAAGAGAGTATGTAATCACACGCCCGGATACACCGGCGCCGTGGGCGAATTATCTGGGGTCACCGGAGTATGGTGCGCTGATTTCAAATAATGCAGGAGGATACAGTTTTGCCAGATCTGGTGCAAACGGAAGAATCCTGCGTTATATTTTTAACCAATTTGATCAGCCGGGACGCTATATTTATCTGCGGGATAATGAGAGCAAAGACTACTGGTCTGCATCCTGGCAGCCGGTAGGAAAAGATCTGGAAAGTTATAAAAGTGAGTGTCATCATGGAACAGCATACACAAAGATGCTTGCAGATTACAGTGGAATCCATTCTGAAGTATGTTATTATGTGCCGTTGAATCAGACATATGAGGTCTGGCATCTGAAAGTGACCAATGCGTCAGCGTGTGAAAGAAACCTGACCATCACCGGTTATGCGGAATTTACCAACAACAATAATTATGAACAGGATCAGGTAAATCTGCAGTATTCCCAGTTCATCACGAGTACGGTATTTGAGACAAACCGTATCCGGCATATTATTCACGGTAATCTGGACTGGGTGAAAGAAGGAGAGGAAGTGGATAACAAGCTTGCAATCTCCCGTTTCTTTGCACTGACCGGTGCACCGGTGGACAGTTACTGTGGAGATAAAGAATCGTTTCTTGGACGCTATCACGGATATCATAATCCGGTGGGGGTGGAAAACGGAAAATTATCCGGGGAAATGTGCTACAACGAAAACGGGTGCGGAGCACTGGCAGCTCAGATGCTTCTGAAACCGGGAGAAACAAAGGAAATTGCATTTCTTGTCGGAATGAAAGAACATGAGGAAGCAGAAGCAATCTGTAACCGCTATGCAGATGTGGCAGCACAGTGTGAGACGGAACTGAAAGAACTGACGGGCTACTGGCATGAAAAACTGGAACATTTTCAGGTACATACACCAAGCAGGGAATTTGATACCATGATCAATACCTGGAATGCATACAATTGTTTTATGACATTCATCTGGTCACGTGCGGCGTCGTTTTTCTACTGTGGTCTGCGAAACGGTTACGGATACCGCGATACCGTGCAGGATATTCAGGGTGTGATTCATCTTGCACCGGAGATGGCACTCGAAAAGATCCGGTTTATGCTTTCGGCACAGGTGGATAACGGAGGAGGACTTCCGCTTGTCAAATTTACACACAATGCCGGACATGAGGATACGCCGGATGATGCTTCCTATGTACAGGAAACCGGGCATCCGGCATATCGTGCGGATGATGCTCTGTGGCTGTTTCCAACGGTATATAAATATATTGCGGAGTCCGGAAATCTGGCATTTATCGATGAAGTGATTCCGTTTGCCAATAAAGATGAAGCCACTGTATACGAGCACTTGAAGAGAGCACTTGCGTTTTCTGTGAATCATCTGGGACCGCACGGACTTCCGGCAGGACTTTATGCGGACTGGAATGACTGTCTGCGTCTGGGCAAAAATGGAGAGTCCTCGTTTGTTGCACTGCAGTTTTATTATGCAATGACGATTTTAAAACAGTTTGCCGCATACAAAGAAGATCAGGCATATATGGATTATCTGGAAGAAGAACAGAAAAAACTTGGAACATTAATTAACAATCTCTGCTGGAATGAGGATCGTTTTATCCGTGGATTTACGGAAGCCGGAGAGGTGATTGGAAAACGCACGGATCCGGAAGCAAATATGTGGCTGAATCCACAGAGCTGGGCTGTGATCAGTGGACTGGCAACAAAGCAGCAGGCAGAACTTTCCATGGAAAATGTAAGAAAGCGGTTAAACACAGAGTATGGAGCGATTCTGATGGATCCACCATATCACCTGCATGCATTTGACGGAGCACTGGCTGTGATTTACAATCCCGGTACAAAAGAAAATGCCGGTATCTTTTCCCAGTCGCAGGGATGGCTGATTCTGGCAGAAGCATTGCTGGGGCATGGGGATCAGGCATTTACCTATTTTATGGAAAATGCACCGTCTGCACAGAACGATCGTGCTGAGATCCGGAAACTGGAGCCATACTGTTATGGACAGTTTACGGAAGGAAAAGACAGCCCGCATTTTGGTCGTTCCCATGTGCACTGGCTGACCGGAACTGCTTCCACTGTAATGGTAGGATGTGTGGAAGGAATCCTTGGCATGCGTCCGGACTTTGGAGGACTTCGTATTGCACCATCCATTCCGGCGGACTGGGATCAGTTTACCATTGAGAAGGATTTCCGGGGAAAACATCTTCATATTGTGGTAGAAAATCCAGAGCATGTACAGAGTGGATGCAAAGCGTTGTACGTGAATGAGGAAAAGATGGAAGACAACTACATTCCGATAGAAAAAATGACCGATCAGACGAAGGTACGCCTTGTGATGGCATAGAAGGGAGAAGTTATGAAAAACGATATGCAGTTTACAGGAAAAAACGGAGAATTTCAAATCCGTCATATGGTTGAAAAAACACAGCTCAATTTTCCGGTGGCAAATGAAGAGGGAATCAAAAGCAGCGTGACGCAGACCTTCGGCGGTGATTGTAAGCTGGATCAGAACCATTTTCTGCTGGAACCGGTGAGCATCGAAAATCTGCACAATAACAGAAGTACCCGCAATGTCTGGTGTACAATCAACCGGAAGGAACATGTGTCACTGACCGGAGTTTCGGCGCAGGCAGAATATGCACATTTCCTTGGAAAAGAGGAGGAAGTGACATTCGATGCCGGATTTATGTGGCAGGAGACGAAGCGGGAATTAAAAGAACAGAAAATCGAGGCAGCCGTGCGGATCTTTGCCCCGCTTGGAGTACCGGCAGAACTGATGCAGGTGCGCGTTACCAATAAATCGGATATGGATATGTGTGTGCGCGTGACTTCTGCTATCCCAATTTACGGCAGAAGTGCGGATAATCTGCGCGATCACCGCCATGTAACTTCCCTGCTTCACCGGATCCGTACTACCGGACGCGGCGTGATCTGTAAACCGGTATTGTCATTTGATGAACGCGGACATCAGAAAAATCATATGATTTATTTTGAGATGGGCAGTCAGGGAGATGGAACAAAACCGGAATCGTTCTTCCCAACGGTGGAATCGTTTATCGGAGAAACCGGAACATTTCTGGCACCGGATGCGCTTAAAAATAAAGAAAAAGGCTGTCCGGCCGGTTGTACCGTGGATGGAAAAGAAGCAATGGGGGCGATGGCATTTCCGGAGATTACCCTTGCAGCAGGAGCACATGTCGATTATATTCTGCTTGGTGGCATGACAGAGGATCCGAAGCTGGCAGAACAGGCAGCAGAAATGTTTTGCACGACCAAACAGGCAGATGCTGCCTTTGAACAGGCAAAAAATTACTGGAATGGGCTGGTCAATATTTCTTTTGAAACCGGAAACCCCAAAGAAGACAGTTATCTGAAATGGATCTGTTTCCAGCCGGTTCTTCGCAGAATCTACGGATGTTCGTTTTTGCCGTACCATGATTATGGCAGAGGCGGCAGGGGCTGGCGTGATCTGTGGCAGGATTGTCTCTCCCTTCTGATTCTCGACCCGAAGGAAGTTCGCTCCATGATTTTAAACAGCTTTGCGGGTGTCCGTTTTGACGGGACCAATGCGACAATTATCGGGGATAAGCCGGGAGAATTTGTTGCAGACCGCAACAATATTACAAGAGTCTGGATTGATCATGCGTACTGGCCGTTTGTTACCACAAAATTGTATCTGAACCAGACGGGAGATCTGGATATTCTGGATCAGAAAGTGGCGTATTTTAAGGACCCGCAGGCAAAGCGTGGAACTGCCGGGGACGCAGAGTGGACACCGGCATATGGGATGCGCCAGAAAGATGTAAATGGCAATATTTACGAGGGCACGGTTTTAGAACATCTGCTTTTGCAGAATCTGTGCGCTTTCTACGAGGCGGGAGAACATGGAATGATGCGTCTTCGCGGTGCTGACTGGAATGATGCATTGGATATGGCAGCGGAAAAAGGAGAAAGCGTGGCTTTTACCTGTGCGTATATCGGAAATCTCCGTGATTTGGCAGATACCCTTGAAAAATACGAAGCGGCAAGCGGAAAGAAAGAGATTACGCTGGCAAAAGAGATGGAAATTCTGATCAGACAGGACCGCACATCGTATGATTCGGCAGAAAAACGGAATGTTGTTTTAAACAATTATGTGAGTCAGTGTGTGCATAATATTTCTGGAGAACAGATTTCTGTGGATATCAGTACTCTGGTGCAGAATCTGCGGGAGCGTGCTGACTGGTATACCGGATTGATCCGTACGCAGGAATGGGTAACGGATGAAAACGGAAATGGCTGGTTTAACGGATATTATGATAATCACGGCAGACCGGTGGAAGGTAAAAGGGATAATCATGTCCGTATGATGCTGACCGGTCAGGTATTTTCTGTTATGGGAAATGTCGCAGATGATGCACAGACCGCTGCGATTACAAAAAGTGCAGACCTGTATCTGTATAAAAAAGAGGTGGGAGGCTACCGGCTGAACACGGATTTTAAGGAAGAAAAATTTGATCTGGGACGAATGTTTGGATTTGCTTATGGCGAAAAAGAAAATGGTGCGGTTTTTTCCCATATGACGGTGATGTATGCAAATGCATTGTATCAGAGAGGTTTTGTAAAGGAAGGATACAAGGCATTGTATACCTTGTTCGAACAGGCAATGAACACACCGGTGAGCCTGATGTATCCTGGAATTCCGGAATATTTTGATGCGGACGGAAAAGGCAAATATCCGTATCTGACCGGGGCAGCCAGCTGGTATATGATGACAATGGTTACACAGATTTTTGGATTCCGCGGAGAATGGGGAGATCTGGTACTAGAACCCAAAATTCTGTTGCGGCAGTTTGACGAAAGTGGCAATTATTCGGCACAGTTCCCATTCCGTGGACAGACATACGCAGTGGTTTACCAGAATCCACAAAAGAAAGAATATGGGGATTACCGGATCACGGAAGTATGGCTGGATGGTCAGCGGTATGCCGGAGAAACAAATACAGGCATCTGCATTCCGTTTGCCGTACTTGAAGGAAAAGAAAACCATACACTTCGGATCGTTCTGGGATAGCAGAATTTTACCATGTGCTTTTGTACTTGGAACTGCGGTATTGTTTTGGGGTCATACCGACATAGTGCTGGAATGTCTGGATAAAATGACTCTGGGAAGAAAATGATAAATAGTTTGCAATCTGAATGTAGGTAAAATCGGAAAAGCGCAGAAGATTCTGCGCTTTTTCGATTTTTTTTTCGCGGATATAATCACTGATCGACACACCGAGGTTCTGCTTAAACAACCGGGACAGATAGCTGGCAGACAAATTGGTGTAGACCGCAAGATCTTCCACGGTGATTCTTGCACTGATGTGGGCATAGATATAATCAATACACTGTGCAACCGGTTTGGATAATGCGGCATTCTTCTGCAGAAGGCGCATTTTTCCAGTGAAGTCAAGAGCCATCTCATGATGCAGATCTGATATTTCCTGAATGGTGCTGCAGGCATCCATGTGAATAATGTAAAAGTCGCTCAGACGGTAGGCCTGCTCTGTTTCCATGCCGCCGTCAATGCAATACCGTGTGACCAGTGCAACGGTAACAACAAAATGATATTTTAAGTTTGTCAGGGGATTTTTGGAAAGAATTCCCATGCCTTCGGGATTGGTAAACGCTTCTTCCTTTAAATTTTTACTGACTGCTTCGATGTTTCCGTCTTTTACGGCTTCAAAAAAGGAATATTCCTCGGAAAGCGCACGATGATGGATTGCGTATTCGCTGTCTTCGATTTCTTTTTTGCTCCATTGATTTTTCAGCATGACAAGACCTCCTATTTATATCTGTAGATTATGTCATGAATCTGATATATTTGCAAGCATTTTTGTATCAGAACCCATTGGAAAACTCTATAATAAAACCATGCTTAAGGCAGAAAAGAAAAGGAGGAAATTTACTATGAAAAAGAAAGCAGTCAGTGCATTATTATGTGCAGCCATGGTAGCAGGAATGCTTGCAGGTTGCGGAAAAGGAAGTGATTCCGGTACACCGTCAGATACATCCAAGGGGGATGCGTCAAACGCAACAGAAAGTGCTTCATCAAATCTGAAAGATGATGGAAAGGTATTAAATATTTACTGCTGGAACGAGGAGTTCAAGAGCCGTATTACCGCACACTATCCGGATTACAAGGAAGTGGATGCAACACACGGAAAAATCGGAGATGTGGATGTTGTATGGAACATCACACCGAGTGATGACAATGCATATCAGAACAACCTGGATGCAGCACTGTTAAATCAGCAGGATGCTCCGGCAGATGACAAGATTGATATTTTTCTGGTAGAAGCGGACAACGCATTAAAGTATGTAGATACGGATTACACAGCACCGGTAAAAGATCTTGGAATTACCGATGCGGATCTTTCCAAGCAGTACCAGTACACAAAGGATATCGTAACCGATTCCAAGGGAGTGTTAAAAGGAGTTTCATGGCAGGGCTGTCCAGGCGTTCTTTTTTATAACAGAGAGGCTGCAAAGGATGTACTGGGAACCGATGATCCGGATGAAGTACAGAATTATGTATGTGACTGGGATACTTTCAATGATACTGCTGCAAAAATGCAGGCAAAAGGTTACAAGATGATTTCATCTGTAAATGATACATACCGTGTATACTCCAACAATGTCTCAAGCAAGTGGGTAGAAGACGGAAAAGTACAGGTAGATGACAATATCATGAAATGGGTGGACGATTCCAAAAAACTCGTAGATGCAAAAGAGGCAGGAACCTTTGATATGTGGTCCGATGACTGGTCAAAGGGATTCTATCCGGACGGAAAAGTATTCTGCTACTTTGGACCGGCATGGCTTGTAAACTTCTCTATGGCAGCTGATACCGAAGGATCTATCGGTTACAACGGCGGATGGGGTGCAGCCCAGGGACCACAGGGATTCTTCTGGGGCGGTACATGGATCTGCGCAGCACAGGATACAGATAATGCAAGTCTTGTAAAAGACATTATGTTAAAGATGACAACCGATGATGACGTCATGAAAGACATTGTTTTAGATGATGATGATTTCGTAAACAACAACACCGTCATGAACGGACTGGCAGACGGATCGATTAAGGCAAAAGACGGAAAAGAATATAGCAGCAAGATCCTTGGAGGACAGAACCCACTGTCTATGTACTGCGCAGGTGTTGAGACACTGGATCTGAGCAACATTTCCGCATATGACCAGGGCTGCAACGAAGAGTTCCAGAAAGCAATGAAGAATTACTTTGAAGGAAAGGCAACCAAGGACGAAGCATTAGAGTTATTCTACAAAGGTGTTACCGAGAAATATCCAGAGCTTACTTACTAATTTTTGTTACACATAAGGTCTGAAGCCGGAGTCACCTCTCCCATATTATGGCTCCGGCGGGACGACCGCCAATACCGCGGAGGTAGAAATATGAATAAGAGTAAAGGAAAGGTCGTTCGTTACAACAAATGGGGCTACATTTTTCTGATCCCGTTTATTGTTGTATATGTCGTTTTTCAGCTGATACCATTGATCAGCACAATTTATAACAGTTTTTTCGAAAATTATATGTCCGGTCTCAACCAGGTTGGACCGACATTTGTAGGTTTAGATAATTACAGAGAGTTATTCAAAAGTGGAGACGTGTGGATTTATTTTAAAAATACAATGATCCTCTGGATTATGTGTTTTATTCCGCAGATCTTTTTTTCACTCCTGCTGGGCGCATGGTTCTCCGATGTACGCCTGCGATTGAAAGGATCACGTTTTTTTAAGACCGTGATCTACCTGCCAAATCTGATTATGGCATCTGCATTTTCCATGTTGTTTTTTACACTGTTTTCAGATGCAGGTCCGATTAACTCTCTTTTGATGCAGATTGGATTTATCTCAGAACCATATAAATTTTTATCCCATACCGGAAGTGCCAGAGGCCTGATTGCACTGATGAACTGCCTGATGTGGTTCGGAAATACAACCATTCTTCTGATGGCCGGAATGATGGGAATTGATACTTCTTTATTTGAAGCGGCAGAAGTGGATGGAGCAACTTCTACACAGGTATTTTTTAAGATTACACTGCCTCTGCTTCGCCCGATTCTGATTTATGTAGTGATTACTTCACTGATCGGTGGATTACAGCTTTTTGACGTGCCACAGATTCTGACAAACGGAACCGGAAATCCGATGCGTTCTACCATGACACTGATCATGTATCTGAACAAGCATCTGTACAGCAAGAACTATGGTATGGCAGGAGCACTTTCCGTGGTACTGTTTATCATTACAAGTCTTTTGAGTCTGCTTGTATTTAAAGTATCCGGAAACGATAAGAGAAAGGGGTGATTGTGATGGCAAAAAGTAAGAAAGATGTGGAAGGCGGACTTGGTATTCATGCCAGACGTGCCATCGCATATATTGTTTTAATTATAATTTCATTTTTCTGCCTGTTCTGGTTTTATATCATGTTTATCAATGCGACGCGTTCTAAAGGTGAGCTGAAAGCAGGGTTTACAGCATTGCCGAGCGATCATTTGCTGACAAACTGGAACAATCTGGTACATGGAACACTGCCGATCTGGTCGGGCATGTTTAACAGTCTGATCATTGCAGCAGCAACCGCAGTTTTGTGTGTATATTTTTCTACCATGACTGCATATGCCATTCATGCATACGATTTTAAATTAAAGAAATTTATTTATCCGTTTATTCTGATGATTATGATGATTCCGACACAGGTTACGGCACTCGGATTTATCAAACTGATTACAGGCATGGGACTGATGGATTCCTTTATTCCACTGATTGTTCCGGCCATTGCATCTCCGGTTACGTTCTTTTATATGAAACAGTACATGGAGAGTGCGCTTCCGCTTTCGCTGATAGAAGCTGCACGTATTGATGGTTCCGGAGAGTTTCGTACGTTCAACAGCATCGTTCTGCCGTTGATGAAGCCGGCGATCGCCGTACAGGCAATTTTCAGTTTCGTCAGCAGCTGGAACAATTACTTTACACCGGCACTTGTGCTGCATGATGACAAGAAAAAGACACTTCCGATTCTGATCGCGCAGCTGCGTGGTGCAGACTGGCTGAAGTTTGATATGGGGCAGGTATATGTCATGATTACATTCTCGATCCTGCCGGTTATCGTTGTGTATCTGATTCTTTCCAAGCATATTGTACAGGGGGTTGCTCTGGGAAGCGTAAAAGGATAATGGAAAAAGAAAGGGGTTTTTACAGTGAAAAACAAAACATTATGGAAACAGGTGGGAGCGGCAGCAATTGCCGCTGCCATGGTAATGAGTACCGTACCGGCGATGCCGGTACAGGCGGCAGGCGGTAAAACGCTTGCCGTTTCTTCTCAAAAGCAGCTGAATCAGGCATTAAAAACCGTAAAAGGGAAGAATGCGGTCATTACCGTAAAAGCGGGGAAAAATGTAAAGATTACGATTCCAAAGGGAACTTATAAAGTGACCATTCGGGTGGTCGGAAAAAAGGCAGCCGTTGTAAATAATGGTACCGTCAAAGAAATTGTTGTAAACAGTAAGGGAACGGTTGCGATCAAAAACAATGGTACCATAAAGAAAGTGACGGTACAGAATGCAAAAAGTGTTTCCTTTTCCGGAAACTGTAAAAAGGCAGTACCGGTTGTTGTAAATGCCGAAGACGTTTCGATGATTCTGGCAGCACCGGCGAAAATAACCGCAAAGAAAGATGTGAACATTGTGCTCAAAAAAGGTGCGGAAAAATCATCCATAATGTGTAAAAAAAATGCACAGGCACAGGTGGATAATCAGACAAAGAAAGCAATATCTGTAAAAATTGCGGATGGAACAACACTGAAAGTGGAATCCGGTGAATCTTGCACCATAACTCCGAAGGGAAAGAAAGAAGACACTTCCGGAGAAGACAAGACGGATGAAAAAGATAAGACGGATGGAAAAGACCAGAAAACAGACGATACCTCGGACGGAAATGCTTCTTCCGGCAGTTCTTCTTCGGGCAATGCTTCTGGTGGAACAACAGTTGAGACACCTTCAAAGCTGACCGAAGCGGATCTCTTAAAACAGGGCTATCAACTGAAGTGGCAGGACAACTTTGACGGAGCTTTTTTAAACCGTGCAGACTGGAATGTGGAACTGCATGAAAAAGGCTGGGTCAACAGTGAGTGGCAGGAATATGTGGATTCTGACAAAAATATTCAGGTCAAAGACGGAAAGCTGCTGATCAAGCCGGTGGAAACGGTGAATGCAGACGGAACCAGAAGCTACACGTCCGGTCGTATTAATACACAGGGCAAACATGATTTTAAGTATGGATATTTTGAGTGTCGTGCAAAAGTTCCGACCGGAAAAGGCTATCTGCCGGCATTCTGGATGATGCCGACGGACGAAAATCTGTATGGACAGTGGCCAAAATGCGGTGAGATCGACATCATGGAAGTGATGGGGCAGGAAACAAATAAAGCATATGGTACCATTCATTACGGAGAACCGCATGATCAGAGTCAGGGAACCTGTACGGTAGATGCAAAAAATAATTTTGCAGATCAGTATCATACATATGCCTGTGACTGGGAACCAGGAAAGATTACCTGGTATATTGATGGTGTGAAATTTCATGAAGAGTCCGACTGGTTTTCTGCAAAGAGCGGGCAGGGAGAAGTGGCTTATCCGGCACCGTTTGATCAGCCGTTTTATATGATTTTGAATCTGGCGGTCGGTGGCAGCTGGGTAGGGTATCCGGATGATTCGACCACCTATGCCGATCAGCAGTTTGCAGTGGATTATGTGAAAGTATATCAGAAAGACAGTTATGACGAAAATGTGGAAAAACCGGTAAAGAATGTTATTTTAAGAGAGCCGGATACAACGGGAAATTATATTAACAACGGTGATTTCTCCATAGCAGAGAATTTAAGTGATGACAAAAACTGGAAATTTCTTACCACTTTAGATGGTGATGGAAAAGCAGAAATTAAGAATCATGAGATGGTTATTTCTACAGTAAATATGGGAACCGCAGATTACAGCATTCAGCTGGTACAGCCGGATGTGCCGTTACAAAAAGGCGGAACATATAAAGTAACCTTTGATGCTTATGCGGATGAGGCGCGTACAATGATTGCAGATATTTCCGGACCGGATCATAATTATACGAGGTATTGGAAGGATACAAAAGTGGAACTTGGAACACAGAAAACGACATATACTTATGTGTTTCAGATGACAGGTTCCGATGATGCCAACGGACGTCTGGAATTTAATCTGGGAAATGCTGCTTCCACAGCAGCAGTGCACCTTTCCAATGTGCGCATTGAAAAGACCGGATATGAAGAAATCAAAGAAGACACCACAAAGAAAGTGCTTGCAGACGGAAATTATGTCTACAACGGTTCCTTCCAGGAAGGGAAGAACCGTCTGGGTTACTGGGACATCACGAAACCGGAAAATGCAACCACAGAGGTAACCGGTCTGGAAGATGGACGCCGTCTGAAAGTGGTAAGCCCAAAAGGAACTGTGGTAACAGCAGGACAGCAGGGGCTTGCTCTGAGCGAGGATACAGAATATGTGCTCAGTTTTTCGGCTCAGGCAAACGAAGCAGAAACTATGACAGTACATGTTGCCGGACAGAAATTTCAGGCAGAACTTACCAATGAAAAGAAAAATTACAGTTTTTCCTTTCATACGGCAGCGGATCTGACAGATAAGAATATTTCCTTTGATCTCGGGCTGGGGACAACCGTATATCTCGACGATGTGCGGATTGATGAGGATAGTCTGATCAAAAACGGAAGTTTTAATGCAGGCATGGCAGGTTTTGAAGTCTATTGCAATACACCATCCAATGTAACGTATGTTGTTGACTCCTTAAACGAAGACAATGCGGCAGATTTCACAATTAACGATACCGGAGAAGCTGACTGGCATATCCAGTTAAAGCAGACAGGGGTAAAACTCGAACGGGGACAATGGTATCAACTTTCCCTGAAAATGAAATCTTCTATCGACCGTAAAGTGTCTTATGCGTTGCAGAGAGATGGAAGCACCCATAAGAATGCAGAAGGAAATGAGGACTGGACTCCATACTGCCAAGAAATCGTAGATCTGACCGGCGAATATCAGACGATCACGAAAGAGTTTCAGATGAAAGAGGATACAGATCCGGAAACGATCTTTAATATTGCCATGGGTGCAGTCGATGGAAAACAGATCAGACAGCAGCACAGAATCTGTATAGATGACATTGTGCTGAAAAAGATAGAGGCACCGGAGATCAAGCCGGAGGAAACCGGAAAGAATCTGCTGACCAATGGAGATTTTTCGGATAAAACGAGTGAATGGGGCATTAATACAAATCATGGTCAGACGGCAACAACAGTAGTTACTGATGGCGGTATTGTGTTTCAGGTGATAAATCCGGGCGAAAATGACTGGGATGTTCAGCTTAATCAGCATGGATTTACACTTGAAAAAGGATGTAAATATCGTGTAAAATTCAAAGTCACTTCGACGAAAGCACGAACCATAAAACTCGGCTTAATGGATAACAATTGCCAGAAGTGGTATGGCGGAGAAGATATTTCTCTGGGGGAAGCAGAGGAAAAGGAAGTTAGTTGTGAATTTATGATGCAGAAGGACACAGATAATGATTCGAACATGCTTATTTCCATGGGAAAAATCAGTGGTGAAAATACACCAGCTTCAGACATTACGCTGACGAATTTCTCTCTTGAGAAGATCACAGAGTAGTACCAGAAAGATAGTTTAAAAAGAAAACAGAAAAGACACCATGACAGAATCCATTTTTACGACAGGGGCGTGTCATGGCGTTTTTCTGCATATTGGGGGAAGAAAAGGGGGGGGGAAGAGGAGTAATAAAAGGAGGCATTTGAATGAGAAAGAAGAGTTGGAAACAGGTAGCGGCAATTGTCATATGTGCGGCATTATTAAGTGGATGTACGGGAGAAAACGGACAGGAAAAAAATACCGGGCGTAAGGAAGGACAGGTTGTAAATATTTATTGCTGGAATGATGAGTTTAAGGAAATTTATGACAAATATGCATCAGATCTTGCCAAAAAACACGATGTTGAAGTGAACTTGGTCATAATTTCCAGTGATAACAATGCCTACCAGATCAATCTGGATGAAGCATTAAAAGAGCAGAATACATGTATTGATGATGACAAAGTGGATTTGTTTTTAATTGAGGCAGATTATGCATCAAAATATGTAAAGTCAGATAATTCCATTGATGTAAAAAAAACAGTGGGACTGACCGATGAGGATCTGAAGCAGCAATATGATTATACAAAGAAAATTGTATCGGAAAATGGAATACAAAAGGGAGTGACCTGGCAGGCAACGCCGGGGTTGTTTGCGTATCGCAGGTCCATTGCAAAAAAGGTATTGGGTACAGACGATCCGGATCAGGTACAAAAGCAACTGAAGGATTGGGATAAGTTTGATCAGGTTGCACAGAAGATGAATGCCGCCGGATATAAAATGTTATCGGGATATGATGATTCCTATCGGGCATTTTCCAACAATGTCTCACATCCCTGGGTGGTCGATAACAAGATTGTTATAGATGAAAATATCAAGAAGTGGATTCGTCAGACGAAGGAATATGCTCAAAAAGATTATAACAATCATACTACACTGTGGAGTCCGCAGTGGACGCAGGATCAGGGACCGGATGGGAATGTTTTTGGCTTTTTCTATTCGACCTGGGGTATTAATTTTACTCTGATGGGAAATGCATTGGCAGACAGTAGTAAACCAGCAGAAAAAGGAAATGGAATTTACGGAGATTATGCCGTGTGTGAAGGTCCACAGGCATATTACTGGGGCGGTACATGGATGTGTGCGGCGCAGGGAACCGATAATATTCCTTTTATCAGGGATTTGATGAAGCGTCTGACGTGTGATACCAAAACCATGAAGCAGATTACATTGGATACGCAGGACTATACGAATAATGAGAAAGCAATGGATGAGATTGCAAAAAGTGACTATCAGTCGGATTTCCTTGGTGGACAAAATCATATTGCACTTTTTGCAGAGGCTGCAAAGAAAATTGATATGAGTAATATATCAGATTATGATAAGGACTGCAATGAGCAGATTCAACAGTGTCTGCATCCGTATTTTGAAGGTAAAATTTCACTTGCGCAGGGAATGGACGATTTTTATAAAAAGATGGAGCAATTGCATCCGGAATTATCCCATTAATTTAGGCAGAAAGAGAGGAAATACCTATGAAGTGGTTGAATCAGATCAGTATTAAAGTAAAGGTTATGCTGCCAATTTGTATTTTGGGAATTGTTATTCTTTTGGCAAGTATTTCAAGTCTTGTAAATTCGAAAAGGCTGTTGCAGGCGGGGGTTGTAATTTCGCAGGATTGTTCGAAGAGTATTGAACTATTGATGGATATGTCATCCGAACTGGAATCCATGGGGAAAAATATGTATGGACACTGTGATGCGGAAAATTCTATTTCCAAAGAAAGCTTTGCAACAACCATCCATGAAAAGCTGGAATCTATGGATAGTTATTTTAAACAGTATAAAAAACAGAAAAAAACAGCGCGGGAAAAAGAATATTTCGGGGCATTACAAAATCGCTTTAAAAAGTATAAAGAAGGAATGGAACAGGTCCTTACCGCAAGTTCAAAAGGCGATGCGGATGGTGCAACGGAGGCAATCAATGTGATACAGAAACCTTCGGAAGATTATCTTGCAAAGAAAATCAGCAGTCTGATTGCTATGCGGAAACAGGCAATGAATGATTCATTACAAGCACAGCAGGCAGCATATGAATTTTCAAGAGATTCTGCTATTGTATTCGTTGCAGTTTCAATGCTTATGATTTTGTTTTCTCTTTGGATTTGTCTGAAAGGGATTGTAGCACCGATGCACTATATCAGTCAGACATTGCAGAAAATGGTGGCAGATATTGAAAAAAATCAGGGAGATCTTTCTGTAAGATTAAAGATTTCAGGAAAAGATGAGATTGGTAAAGTCGGAAGGAATGTAAATGCATTTATTGATACGCTTCAAAATGTTATGGGACGGATTACAGACAGTTCTTTGCGTATGAACCAGATTATCCGGGAGGTGGATGACAAGGTACGTAGTTCAAACGAAAATTCGGATGATATTTCCGCTGCCATGGAAGAATTATCGGCATCCATGATTTCCGTTGCGGATATGGTTTCCGGGATTACAAAAAATATGAAAGAAGTGGAAGATCGTACGAAAGAACTTTCGGAAAAATCCGATGGTCTTTTATCCTATTCAGATACGATGGATCAGAACGCGGATAAACTCAAAAATAATGCAATTTTAAATAAAAAAAATACGGGAGAAATTGTCACTGATATTATCGGAAAACTGCAAACAACAATTCAGGAAAGTAAAAAAGTAGAAAAAGTCAGTGAACTTACTAATGATATTTTAAATATTGCAGATCAGACCAATCTGCTTGCATTAAATGCATCCATTGAGGCAGCACGTGCAGGGGAAGCAGGACGTGGTTTTGCAGTAGTTGCCTCTGAAATTGGTAAATTATCGGAATCCAGCAGGGACGCAGCGGTTAATATCCAGTCCATCAATAGTACCGTGATTGGAACCGTGCAGGAATTGATAAAAAATGCTAACGCGCTGGTAACTTATATGGAACAAAATATACTTCCGGATTATGACAATTTTGTGTGCGCTGGGGCACAGTATAATGATGATGCAGTCTATATTAATGAAGTGGTTGAGAAGTTTCATCAGATGGCGGCAGATTTAAAACAGCGCACCGAGTCAGTAATGGAATATATTTCACAGATTCAGAGGGCGGTAGAAGAAGGTTCTGAAGGTATTAATCTTGCTGCAAAAAATACAGCCACGCTTTCCGAAGAAATTTCACACATTTCCAGCCAAATCATGTATAATAAAAAAATAGCTGATGTACTCAGTGAAGAAGCAGAACACTTTATTTAATAAAGGACACAGATGGAGAAGGCATGAAACGAAAAATTGCAATTATTGCAGACGGATGGCGCAGACATATTACATATGTCTGGATCCGGGGATGCAGGAATTACATCAAAGAACATGAGCTGGATATAGAAATTTCGGTATTTCACAGTTTCGGAAATTTTAGCAGGGATGAAAAATTCAATGCAGGAGAATACAATATCATCCATCTGCCGGATTTGTCACAGTTTGATGGTATTATTCTGGAAGTTACGAATATGCTGAATCAGAAAAAGAAACAGCAGATCATACGGATTATTCAGGAGTCCGGGGTACCGGCAGTATCGCTGCTTGAAAAAATTCCGGGATTGTATCATGCAGGACCGGACAATTACGCAACAATGGAACAGATGGTGGAGCATCTGATAGTGGCTCATTCCTGCAAAACATTAAACTATGTGGGAGGACCGGCAGACAGCCAGGAAAATCTTTTGCGTTGGCAGGCTTATGAAGATGTCCTGCAAAGATATGGAATTCCGCTTGAAAATGACAGAATCTGGAATGAAAGCTATGAAGTGGAGAGCGGTGTCCGTGCATTCATACATTTTCAGGAAAAACATCTGCTGCCGGATGCCTTTGTCTGCGCAAATGAGAATATTGCGGTGGGGCTCTGCCATCAGGCACAGCAGGAAGGATTTAAAATTCCGGCTGATTTTTGTGTGACAGGATTTGATAATTTTGATAAAGCATCTTATTACAGACCGCGGATTACGACGGTGTCATACGAGAGAGAAGTCATTGCTGAGGCAGCCATGGATCTTTTGGTACAGATCTGGGGGCAGAATACAACAGCTGACTGTAAAACGGTTCCTGTACAAATGTTGTTTCAGGATAGTTGTGGCTGTAAACCAGAACAGGTAAGAAGCAGGAGTGAATATATTGAAGACCGGATTTTTCAGGAAGTGAGGGAAATTGATCTGCACAATGAGATTATGGAATTAAAGCACAATCTTATCGAGTGTGAAGATTATAAGCAGATGGCACAGTATTTTACAAAATGTGTCTGTGGTCTGCGTTGTAAAGGCGTGCGTATCTGGATGAATCAGGATCTGGTGGAGGAATCATTGAGCGATTCCATGGGTGAGGCTTCTTATATTACAGATGGATATCCGGGTACCATGCACGTGATCTGTGAAAAGGGAATGGAGCAGGAATATTCATTGTATGTGTATGCACCACTGCATTTCCGGGAGCGGGAAGTAGGGTATGTTGTTCTGGCAGACTGCGATTATATGCTTGAAAATCAGTTCTTGTTTGAAACAATGAATACGTATCTGGAATCCCTGGAATATCTGTATCGCAAACTCAGGCTTCGAAAAGCAAACGAAAAATTATCCCGGTTGTATGTGCTGGATTCTCTTACAGGGTTGTATAACCGTATGGCATACCAGGAGTTTGCGGAGCCTTTGTATGAAAAATGCAGATTGCAAAAAAAACCGGTGACGGTTATGTTCATTGACGCGGATCATCTGAAATATATCAATGATACGTTTGGGCATGATATGGGGAATCTGGAAATTCGTGGGATAGCAGATGGGATTCGTAAAGTATTTCCGCCGGAAGCCGTTTCCATGCGGTACGGTGGAGATGAGTTTGTTGTACTGCTTCCGGGATGTGAAAAAACGCAGGCTGAAAGTTTAAAGGCAGCGTTTTTAAAAGCATTGGATGAAATATCAAAAAGTCTTCATGCTGAATTTGATGTGGAAGCGAGTATCGGATATGAGGTAGTTCTCTGCGGGGAAAAAAGTCTCAATGAATGTATCAATAATGCGGACGAAAAAATGTATCAGTTTAAAAAAGCGCGGAAAGCACAGCGCAAATAAGTGCTGTTTCTGGGAACCGGATGTCCGGTTCCCATTTTTTCTGAAATGATTGCAAAAGTACGGAAAATACCGTAAGATATAGGAATGAAGAAGGAGAACGGCATGTATTATTTGATGAATAAAAATGAGAAAATTGCAAAGACGGCATTTGAAGGGGGGCTGCCTGACTCCGGAGACGAGAAAGACGCTGATTGGACTGCGGGAGTTTGCGTTTGAGAAGCACCCGAAATATAACCTGCCGGTCTGGAGGTTAGAGGCACTGACTGCTGAGATGCATGCGATCATAGACGCAATTCTGGAAAAGGATGCTTTAAGAACGAAACAGATTGCGGTAAAATAAAAGTAGTTTTCAGAAAGAGAGAATAGAACATGAAGAAGCGAATCATTTCCGTGCTGCTTGCAACAGTGTTTGCGCTGTCTGTGATTGGATGCGGAACGAAAGATACAAAGGAACAGGATGCCTACCGGCAGTATGGAATTACCTGCATGGAGAGTGGCAAGTATGAAGATGCGGTCAAGGCATTTCAGAATGCGCTTGGAGAGTCGATCGGACATATCGGGGAGAAAGAACTGGATATCTGTTTTTACAAGGCAAAAGCACAGGCACTGGACGGAAAGACAAAAGATGCACTTGCAACGTATGATGCCATTATCAAATACAATAAAGATGCACGCGCATACTATCTGCGTGGAGATCTCTATATGGATATGGGAGAAGAAAAAAAGGGCAAGGCAGATTTTGAGAGTGCTGTGCAGCATGGCAAAAAAAATTATGAAATCTACATTGGAATCTATGAGTCTTTGAGCCGGCATGAGAAAAAGGACGAGGGACAGAAGTATCTGTCTGCTGCGATGGAGATCAAAGGGGATAAACCGGAAGACGAACTGTATAAAGGAAGAATCAGTTATCTGCTCGGTGAAAACAAAGATGCCATCAGTTATCTGGAAAAAGCAAAAGAACATAAGCAGATGCTGGCATCGTATTATCTGGGACTTGCATATGATGCCAATGGAGATTCGGACAAGGCAAAGAAATGTATCGCGGAGTATATAAAGAGTGGAGTGGCTACATCCTATGATTTGTATGAACTTGGCATGCAGGAGATGCAGGATGGAAATTATAAGAATGCATTGACGTATTTTAATTCCGGTCTGGAACTGGAGAAAGTGCCGAATAAGCAGAATCTGATGAAAAGTGCCATTGCGGCATATGAGTACAGTGGCGACTTTGATTCCGCGAAAAAGATGATGAAGGAATATTTAAAGGCTTATCCGGATGATGAGGAAGCAAAACACGAAAATACATTTTTGGAGACTAGATAATGGGTGAACCAATTGTTTTAGAAGATTTTAAAGAGAGAGTTATTCTGGTGGGTGTAAGTGAGCAGGATGGAGACGATGCAGAGGATTCGCTCGCTGAGCTTGCCGAATTGGTAAAGACTGCGGGGGCATCGGTTGCCGGTACGCTGATCCAGAAACGGGAGCTGATCCATCCGGGAACCTATGTGGGAACCGGAAAAGTAGCAGAGATTGCAGAACTTTTAGAGCACACGGGGGCAACGGGAATTGTCTGTGATGATGAATTGTCCCCTGCGCAGTTAAAAAATCTGGAGACGATGTTAAATACCAAGGTGATGGACCGGACGCTTATCATACTGGATATTTTTGCAGCCCGTGCAACAACCAGTGAGGGAAAAATTCAGGTGGAACTTGCTCAGCTGAAGTACCGCCTGAGCAGATTAACCGGACTTGGTAGATCCATGTCCCGTCTGGGTGGTGGAATCGGTACCCGTGGACCGGGAGAAAAAAAGCTTGAGATTGACCGCCGTCTGATCAATGACCGGATTGCACAGCTCAACCGGGAATTAAAAGAAGTGGTCAAACACCGCGAAATTGCCAGAGCAAAAAGAGAGCGCAATGCAGTTCCGGTTGTGGCAATTGTCGGATATACAAATGCCGGAAAATCCACCCTCCTGAATCATCTGACGGACGCAGAGGTTTTAGAGGAGGATAAACTGTTTGCAACGCTGGACCCGACGACACGGATGCTGGAGCTGGAAGGACACCAGCAGGTGCTGCTGACGGATACGGTAGGTTTTATACGGAAACTGCCGCATCATCTGATTGAGGCATTTAAAAGTACACTGGAAGAAGCCAAATATGCGGACTATATTATTCATGTAGTGGATGCTTCCAATCCGCAGCGCGACAAGCAGATGTATATCGTCTATGAGACACTTGATCATCTTGGAGTTAAAAATAAAAAAATTCTGACGCTTTTTAATAAGATCGATATCAGAACCGATGATGACCCACTGCAGGATTTTCGTGCGGATCATGTTCTTCAGATTTCCGCAACGGAAAATGCCGGACTGGATGCAGTAAAAGATGTGCTGCAGGAAATGTTAAGAGAAGATAAAATTTATATTGAACGCGTGATTCCCTATGCGCAGGCAGGTGTATTGCAGCTTGTACGAAATAAGGGAGAACTTGTCTCAGAAGAGTATGTGCCGGAAGGAATTTCCATTCGGGCATATGTCCCTATGGAGGTATACGGAAAACTGTAATCGCTGTGTGTGAAATTTTATAATCCTTTCTTTTGGCTATGGTTTTAATGGAAATAAATGAAAAAATAAGTAAACAACAGGAAATATAAGTCGTAACAGGTAACTTTTTGGAAAAATAATGGGAATAGGAAATTGTGGAATATGGGTGGATTTCCTAAAATATAGGCATCTAATGATAATATGATTTTACAGGAGGACAGTCAGGATGTCAGATGTTGTTGAAAAACAGCCGTTAACCGAAGATTACCTGAAGAAGATGGATGCCTACTGGCGCGCAGCCAATTACCTTGGTGCCGCACAGTTATATCTGTTGGATAATCCACTTCTTCGAGAGCCGCTTACCAGAGATCAGGTAAAGAAAAAGATTGTTGGTCACTGGGGAACCGTACCGGGACAGAACTTTGTCTATGTACATTTAAACCGTGTGATCAAAAAGTATGATCAGGATATGATTTTAATTTCCGGCCCGGGACACGGCGGAAACTTCTTTGTTGCCAATACTTATCTGGAAGGTACCTACAGCGAGGTATATCCAAATATCGGAGAAGATCTGGATGGACTGAAGAAACTGTGTAAGCAGTTCTCTTTCCCGGGAGGAATCTCCAGCCATGTAGCTCCGGAAACTCCGGGCTCCATCAACGAAGGTGGTGAGCTGGGATATTCCCTGGCACATTCGTTTGGTGCGGTATTTGATAACCCGGATCTGATTGCTGCCTGTATCGTGGGAGACGGTGAGTCCGAGACTGGACCTCTTGCAACTTCATGGCAGTGTAATAAGTTCTTAAATCCGGAGAGCGATGGAGCGGTTCTTCCGATCCTTCATCTGAATGGATATAAGATCAGTAATCCAACCATTCTTGCACGTATTTCTCATGAAGAACTTGAGCATTTCTTTGATGGATGCGGATGGAAACCATATTTTGTAGAGGGCGATGATCCAATGACCATGCACCGCAAGATGGCAGAGATGCTTGATACCGTTATGGACGAAATCAAGGCGATCCAGAAGAATGCAAGAGAAAACCACGATACCACAAGACCAAAGTGGCCAATGATTGTACTTCGTACTCCAAAGGGATGGACAGGACCAAAGGTTGTAGACGGAAAGCAGATCGAGGGATCTTTCCGTGCGCATCAGGTTCCGATCATGATGGACAAACCGGAGCATCTGGAAATGTTAAAAGAGTGGTTACTCAGCTACCATCCGGAAGAATTGTTTGATGAGAATGGAAAACTGATTCCGGAACTGAAAGCACTTGCACCGACCGGAGACCGCAGAATCGGTTCTAACCCACATGCAAACGGTGGTAAGCTCTTACGTGACTTAAGACTTCCAGATTTCCGTGATTATGCACTTGATGTTCCGGCGCCGGGAAGCGTTGAGGCACAGGATATGGTAGAACTTGGCGGATTTGTCCGTGATATCTTCAAACTGAATGAGGATTCCAAGAACTTCCGTATTTTCGGACCAGACGAGACAATGTCAAACCGTCTGATGAAAGTCTTTGAGGAGACAAACCGTGACTGGAACAATGAAAAACTGGATTCCGATGAATTCCTTGCTACAGATGGCCGTGTTATGGATTCTATGTTAAGTGAGCATATGTGTGAGGGATGGTTAGAGGGATATCTTCTGACAGGACGGCATGGATTCTTTGCAAGTTATGAAGCATTTATCCGTGTGGTAGATTCTATGTGTGCACAGCATGCAAAGTGGTTAAAGGTATGTAATCAGCTTCCGTGGAGACAGTCCATTGCTTCCCTGAACCTGATTCTTACATCCAATGTATGGCAGCAGGATCACAATGGATTTACCCATCAGGACCCGGGATTTTTAGATCATATTGCAAATAAGAAGGCAGATGTGGTACGTCTTTATCTGCCACCGGATACCAACTGTCTGCTGTCCTGCTTTGATCACTGCATCAGAAGCCGCGATTATGTGAATGTGCTTGTTACATCCAAGCATCCGAGACAGCAGTGGCTGACCATGGAACAGGCAGTGAAGCATTGTACACAGGGTATCGGCATCTGGGAGTGGGCAAGTAACGACCAGGGACAGGAGCCTGATGTGGTTATGGCATGCTGTGGAGATACTCCGACACTGGAGACATTAGCAGCAGTTACGATTTTAAGAAAGGCAATGCCGGAGATTAAGATTCGCGTGATCAATGTTGTCGATCTGATGAAACTTGAGCCAAGCACCAAGCATCCGCATGGTCTGACAGATGCAGAGTACGATGCACTGTTCACCAAAGATAAGCCAATCATCTTTGCATTCCATGGGTATCATACACTGATCCACGAGCTGACCTATCGTCGTACCAACAGAAATATTCATGTATACGGATATCAGGAGGAAGGAACCATCACAACACCATTCGATATGCGTGTACAGAATGAGATTGACCGTTTCCATCTGGTAAAGAGCGTAATTGAGCATCTTCCACAGTTAGGAAATCGTGGCGCTTATCTGACACAGAAAATGAACGACAAGCTTGTAGAACACAAGCAGTACATTCATGAGTATGGTGTTGATATGCCGGAGATCCGTGACTGGAAATGGGATTTATAAAATAAAATATCAACAGGATTCTTTGCGGAACTGTGCCGGAGTCATCCGGTGCCGTTCCGTAAATATTTTGTAGAAATATCCTTTGTTTTTGTAGCCGACTTCGGCAGCAATCGCATCGATTGTCAGTCTGGTGTGCAGCAACAGTTCTTCGGCTTTCTGCAGACGCAGATGCTGCAGATATTCCGTATAAGTCATTCCGGTCCGGTTTTTCAGTAACCGGTTGAAATAATCTTCCTGAAAATGGAATTCTTCACAGAGCATTCGTATGGAAATGTTTTTCATATGCTGCTTCATATAATCAGAAATTTCTTCATATAAAATCCAGTTCATTTTCTGTCGCAGTTTTTTTGACAGCGAAAATTCATATTGTGTATTTAAAATACGAAAAATGCGCAGGAGAAGTCCCCGACAGATGATCGGAGAAGCCTCATCATGACGCTGTAATTCCAAAAGAAGTGATGTCATGGTTTCATCCATCTGTGAGACTGCCTCCTCTGCCTGAGGGAGAAAATGCAGATATTGCTGGAGCGATTTCTGTTCCATCAGTGCCATCTTCAGGAACGAGCTGATACGCTCTGTTGTAATCTGCCGTTTCATAATGTCCTGAAACATCACATTGGTAATGCCAAGAAACAGAAGTGTGGCAGAAGTTCCTTCCATGATTTCCTGATGCAGACAGTTTTTGTCGATCAGGCAGACTTCACCCCGGTGAAAAGTAAATTCATTGCCCAGAATTTTCTGCCGGTATTCTCCGTCAATGATATAAAACAATTCCAGATATTCGTGTGAGTGCATCTGCGTGCGCATGCCGGGTGTAAACTCTTTTTCATAAAGGAACGAGGGCTGGGAGGGCAGAATCGTTGCAGAAAGCATATGTCCGTCATGAATATCCCACAGCAGGGAAAACAGATGTTCATTTTCCGGAAGCGGATAGGTTTTGACAACGCTTTCATGAGCCGAATATTCCGGATGCAGAATCTGAAACCGGCTGAAGTTATCCGGGATCTGTGTATTTGCACTCTGATAAATCAAATGTTTTGTAAAATTCTTCAAATCCATGGAACGTCTCCTGTAAAAAATTACTCCACCATGGAGGTGGAGTAATTGTAAGTGTATGTTTTTGCCTGTTATTTATTTCATGGCATTTTTCTTGGCGATGGAAGCACGCTTGCGCATCGTAGGATCCAGAATTCTCTTGCGGATACGCAGGCTTTCCGGAGTTACCTCAAGAAGCTCGTCGGTATCAATGAAGTCAAGAGCCTGCTCTAAGCTTAATTTGCGAGGCGGAACCAGAGTCAGTGCCTCATCTGCAGAAGAGGAACGTGTATTGGTCAGATGCTTTTTCTTGCAGACATTTAACTCAATATCTTCGGCTTTGGAACTCTGCCCGATGATCATACCGGAATATACTTTTTCGCCAGGTCCGATAAAGAGCGTACCACGCTCCTGTGCGGAGAACAGACCGTAAGTTACGGATTCACCGGTCTCAAATGCAATCAGGGAACCGGTAGAACGGTAAGCGATCTCACCGCGGAATGGCTCATATCCGTCAAACATGGTATTGATGATACCGTTTCCTTTGGTGTCGGTCATGAACTCCCCACGATATCCGATCAGACCACGGGAAGGAATCTTGAACTCCAGACGGGTATAACCGCCGGCAATGGAACCCATATTTAAAAGTTCACCTTTCCGCTGCTGCAGTTTGGAGATGACGGCGCCGGTAAATTCATCCGGTACATCCACGTAAGCAAGTTCCATTGGCTCAAGTTTTTTGCCATTCTCATCGTAGTGATAGAGAACCTCGGCTTTGCTGACTGCAAATTCATATCCTTCACGGCGCATATTCTCGATCAGGACGGACAGATGCAGTTCACCACGGCCGGATACTTTTAAGCTGTCCGGGCTGTCGGTTTCTTCGACACGGAGAGAAACATCGGTATTTAACTCACGGAACAGTCTGTCGCGGATATGACGGGAAGTGACATATTTTCCTTCCTGACCGGCGAGAGGACTGTCGTTTACGATGAAATTCATGGAGATCGTCGGCTCGGAAATCTTCTGGAACGGAATAGCTACCGGATTTTCCGGAGAACAGATAGTATCTCCAATGTGAATGTCCGCAATACCGGAGATGGCTACGATGGAACCGATCTTTGCTTCACTGACATCTACTTTATTTAAACCATCGAACTCATACAGTTTGCTGATGCGGACTTTCTCAAGTTTGTCCGGATCGTGATGGTTGACAACGACTGCTTCCTGGTTGACTTTCAGGGAACCGTTGTCGACTTTACCGATACCGATACGGCCAACGTATTCGTTGTAATCGATGGTACTGATTAAAACCTGTGTGTTGGCATCCGGATCTCCGGTCGGGGCCGGGATATAGTTTACGATCGTCTCGAAAAGAGGAGTCATGTCCTTCTTTTCATCGTCGAGATTATACATAGCGTATCCGTCTCTTGCGGAAGCGTAGATGAACGGGCAGTCAAGCTGCTCATCGGAAGCATCCAGATCCATGAAAAGCTCTAACACCTCATCAATCACTTCTGCAGGGCGCGCTTCCGGACGGTCGATCTTGTTGATGCAGACAATAACCGGGAGATTTAAAGCAAGTGCTTTCATCAGTACGAATTTGGTCTGCGGCATGGTTCCCTCGAATGCGTCTACGACGAGGACTACACCATTTACCATCTTAAGAACACGCTCTACCTCACCACCGAAATCGGCATGGCCAGGCGTATCGATAATGTTGATTTTTGTATCCTTATAAAATACAGCGGTATTTTTGGACAGGATAGTGATACCACGCTCACGCTCGATATCGTTGGAATCCATGACACGTTCCTGTACTTCCTGATTGGCACGGAACACACCGCTTTGTTTTAACAGCTCATCGACCAATGTGGTTTTACCATGATCGACATGGGCGATGATTGCGATATTACGAATGTCGTCTCTTGTTGTTACCATAAATTTAACCTTCTTTTTAATATTGTTTAACTTTACATAAATAACCTATCCTATTTTATCATAAAAAGCTGATTTCGCAAGCTTTTTTCAACGTACACCGGCGATTTAAGCGTTTTAGATAGTTTTCGCCGGCCTTATCGACAAGGTTTGATGATTTCTACCAACCATTAAATGGTAAAACAGAAGCCTATCAAAAATTTCCACAAAAGGAAGGAGTATTCATGGCAGATAAAATGTGTGAAAACAATCAGGTCACTATTATGGGAGAAATTGTATCGGACTTTTCGTATAGTCACGAGGTATATGGGGAAGGATTTTATATGGTGGAAGTATCTGTCCATCGCCTGTCCAGTTTCGTCGATTATATTCCGGTGATGGTATCGGAGCGTCTGGTCAATGTGCAGGAGAGTGCGGAGGGAAAATGCGTCTATATTACAGGACAGTTCCGTTCATTCAACCGGCATGAGGAGCATAAAAACCGTCTGGTGTTATCGGTTTTTGCGAGGGAGTTTGAACTGGTTGAGCAGTTTGAGGAAGAAAATGCAGCCAACCAGATTTTTCTGGATGGATTTATCTGTAAAGAATCGGTATACCGTAAAACACCTCTGGGAAGGGAGATCGCGGATCTTCTGGTCGCAGTCAACCGGTCATATGGCAAGTCGGACTATATTCCCTGCATCTGCTGGGGCAGAAATGCAAGATTTGCATCCGGATTCGAGGTCGGATCACATGTGCAGATCTGGGGAAGAATCCAGAGCCGCGAGTATGTAAAGAAAGTCAGTGAGACACAGGTGGAGCAGAGGGTTGCTTACGAGGTATCCGTCAGCAAGATTGAATTCCTGGAGTAGACTTGATTATTTGACGCTTTTGTGTTATCTTACATAGGATTTCATTTGGTTAAGAGATATCATGGAGGCTGAAATGGACAGAGGAGTGATTCAGGTTTATTATGGAGAGGGACATGGTAAATCGACCGCGGCAATCGGGAATGCAATTCGTATTGCCAGCGAGGGAAAAAGCGTCATTATCATTCAGTTCTTGAAGGGAAAAAATGAAAACGAACTGACATTTTTAAGCCGGCTGGAGCCGGAAATAAAAATATTCCGTTTTGCAAAATCGGATGAGTGTTTTGAGGCACTTTCCGAGGAGGCAAAACAGGAAGAAAGTATGAATCTGCGCAATGGATTCAATTACGGAAAGAAAGTCGTTACGACAGGTGCCTGCGATATGCTAATCTTAGACGAGGTACTTGGAATTGTGGACGAAAAGGTGATAAGCCCTGAAGAAATCTGTGAGCTGTTTGCCGCAAAGCCGGAAGAAATGACTCTGGTCTGCACAGGACGCGTTCTGGATGAAAAAATCCGTGAGGCAGCAGACGAGGTTTATAATATCGCACCGGAGAAATAGATTGACAGACTATGCCGGTGGTGGTAGAATGAAAGAAATACATGGGATAGAGGTCGCGTAATTCATGAGTAGCCTGTTGGATGTGGCAGACACAGTCGAATGCAGGTAAAAGGGGAAAGCGCCGAAAGAACCGGATGACTGCAGTCTGGTTTTTGGGCATGCGGTGAATAATCGTATGACTGTCAGAAGCGTATGAGCGTGGATGGAGAGCTATCAGATCTAAAAAAGGTTAGATTGACCAGCTCGTTTTGAGCTGGTTTTTTTATTTAGAAAGGAGAATAAAACAGTGGCAATTTTTAAGGGAGCCGGAGTCGCAATCGTGACACCAATGAAGAACAATGAGGAAGTTAATTATGATAAACTTGAGGAACTGATCAACCAGCAGATTGACGGTGGTACAGATGCCATCGTAATTGCAGGTACGACAGGAGAAAGCGCAACACTTACGATGGAAGAACACCGTGATGTGATCAAGGCAGCCATCGAGTTTACAAAACATCGTGTTCCGGTTGTGGCAGGTACCGGTTCAAACTGCACACGTACAGCCATCCAGCTTTCACAGGAGGCAGAAGAGGCAGGAGCAGACGGACTTCTGATCGTTACACCATATTATAACAAGGCAACACAGGCAGGCCTGATCAGCCATTATTCACAGATCGCAGACAGCACCAAGTGTCCGATCATTATGTATAATGTGCCGGGACGTACCGGATGTAATCTTCTTCCGGAGACGGTTGCCGAGCTGGTCCGCACCAAGAGTAATCTCGTAGGATTAAAGGAAGCAACCGGAAATCTGGCACAGGCTTCCAAGACGATGGCACTTACCGACGGAAAACTGGATCTTTATTCCGGTGAAGACGGTCTTGTTGTACCGCTTATGTCAATCGGTGCAGTCGGTGTGATTTCGGTATGGAGCAATGTGGCACCGGGCAAAGTACACGCAATGTGTGAAAGCTTCTTCAAGGGTGATATTAAGACAGCAAGAAAACTGCAGCTGGAGGCGCTTCCACTGGTAGATGCACTGTTTTCCGAAGTAAATCCGATTCCGGTTAAGAAGGCATTAAACCTGATGGGTATGGAAGTAGGACCGCTTCGTTCCCCACTCTGTGAGATGAGCGAGGCTAATGCAAAGAAACTTGCAGAAGTAATGAAAAATTATGGAATTTTAGCATAGATCAGGGAGGCACAAAAGAAAATGACAAGAGCGATCATGAATGGCTGCAACGGGAAGATGGGACAGTGTATCACAGGAATCTGTGCGCAGGATGAGGACATTGAGATTGTTGCAGGAATTGATACTTATGATGGAATCAAAAATGATTATCCGGTATTTGCCAGTCTGAAAGAGTGTACGGTGGATGCGGATGTAATCATTGATTTTTCCAATGCAAAAGCAGTGGATGCGCTGCTTGCATATGGTGTGGAAAAACAGATTCCGATCGTGCTTTGTACGACAGGACTTTCCGAACAGCAGCTTGCCGATGTGGAAAAAGCATACGAAAAAGTTGCAATTTTAAAATCCGCAAATATGTCTCTCGGCATTAATACCTTGATGGAACTGCTCAAAAAAGCGGCACAGGTGTTCGCGCCGGCAGGATTTGATATGGAGATTGTAGAGAAACATCATAACCAGAAGCTGGATGCACCGAGCGGCACGGCACTGGCACTGGCGGATTCCATGAATGAGGCACTGGATGAGGCATATACCTATACCTATGACAGAAGCCAGAAGCGCAAGAAGAGGGATAAATACGAAATTGGACTCTCTTCTGTTCGTGGCGGCAATATTGTCGGAGAGCATGAAGTGATTTTCGCCGGACAGGATGAGGTGATTGAATTCAAGCATACGGCATACTCCAAGGCGGTATTTGCAAAGGGCGCTGTGGAAGCAGCAAAATTTTTAAAAGGAAAGCCTGCAGGACATTATGATATGGCAGATGTCATTGCGGCAAAATAAACGGGAAGAGAGGCACTGATAATCAGTGCCTTTTTTGCGCAAAATGTTTGACAGTGCAGCTGGTTCATATTTATAATGGAAAGAAGAAACCTGACGATAAGAAAGAGGTAGAAAATGAAAAATAAAACCAGAAGGCTTGCAGCATTTTTGCTTTCTGCAGCAGTTGTCATAACTGCTGTTCCGGGAATGCAGGAACGGGTTTATGCCCAGAAAACCGGCGGATACACAGAGTCACCCAAAAGTGAAAATGTTCCGGTGGTAAAAGAAACAAAATCCAGGCTGAAAAAGGCAGAAGCAGTGCCGTCCGCCTATATGAACAAGTTGTCGGAACTTACGATCCGCTATCCTGGCGTGCGTGATCAGGGAAAATATGATACGTGCTGGGCATTTTCCGCAATCGGACTTGCGGAGTTTGATCTGATTGCAGACAATCAGACGGCAGACAAAAGTATGGATCTGAGTGAATTGCAGCTTGCCTATTTTACTTATAATAATGTAGAAGACCCGCTGGGTGGAACATTTGGCGATTCTTTAAATATTATGAACCATAAAAATTATCTGACCATGGGCGGAAATCTGGATTTCGCGAGCCGGACGCTTCTGCAGTGGGAAGGGGTGACTGACGAGAACCGTGTACCGTACGCTCTGGCACCGACCACCACGACACTGGCAAAAAGCTACGCTTTTGATCAGGATGTGGCACATCTGCAGAATGTATATATTATTAATATTCACAAAAATGCTACCCAGGTGAAACGTGAGATTATGCAGCACGGATCTGCCGGGCTGGGACTGTATATGGACGGAACGGCCAACTATGTGGGATCTGCAGTCTATGCAGAAACAGGAGAGAATGTGGCAACCTATTACTGCCCGACAAGCAGTGTTGCATCGAACCATGCAGTAAATATTGTGGGCTGGGATGATAATTTTCCGGCATCTTCGTTTAAAAATAAACCGGCAGGAGACGGAGCATGGCTTTGCAGGAACAGCTGGTCGGATAAGACAGAAAACAATATCAACAGTTATTTCTGGCTTTCTTATTATGATAAATCCATCGAGGATGCTGCATGGATTTTTGATTTTGAGTCTGCGGATAATTATGATTATAATTATCAGTATGATGGTGGGGCAGATGTGGGAAAACTGCGTGGAATTTCGACTTCAGCGAATATTTTCAGGGCAAAAAAGGCAGATAATGAACTGGTGAAAGCAGTTTCAATTTCCCTTTCCAAAGATGCGAATGTTCCATATACGATCCGTGTATATACGAATCTGACAAACCTGCATAATCCTAAGAGTGGCATACTTGCAGCAAAGGTGTCCGGTACAACAACGTATGCCGGAACCCATACCATCAGGCTGAATAAAGCGGTATCCGTACCTCAGGGAACTTACTATGCGGTTGTGGTAGAACTGCAGAAAAGCGGTGCCGGACTCGATATGGAATATGCAGTCAGTGACAGCAGTTTAACCAGCCGGGTATATTGTGATTATAATCAGAGTTTCCTCTATCGCGGTGGCAGCTGGGAAGATGTGGCGGATGTAAGCACCAGTTACGGCGGAAGAATCGGAAACATCTGTATCAAGGCATATGCGGATAATGCAGGGACAAGTATCGGTGCGGTAGAGAATATAAAAGCGGTCCGCTGTGCAAAAAATGCAGTGCGTATTTCCTGGGGCAAAACGGCAGGTGCGAAAGGGTATGAAATTTATCAGGCATCCAGCAAGAACGGAACTTATAAAAGGATTGCAGCTACAACGTCCACAAAGTACAAAATTAAGACAACCTCAAAGAAGTCGGTATATTATAAAGTACGCGCTTATAAGACAACGCAGGGCATTCGGATCTGTGGGAATTTTTCGGGATCTGTTGCTGTGAAACGTTAAAAGAAAGGAAAAAGAATGACCATTTTAATCAAAGGGGGACATGTCATCAATCCGGCAACACAGATGGATGAGGTGGCAGATGTCCTGATCGAAGATCAGAAGATAAAAAAGATTGGAAAAGAACTTTCGGAAAAAGAAGCCGAACGTGTGATCAATGCGGACGGATGTTATGTGATGCCGGGATTTATTGATATGCATGTACATTTCCGCGATCCGGGATTTGAACAGAAAGAGGATATTTATACCGGGATGCAGGCCGCTGCGCATGGTGGATATACGACAGTGCTGACCATGCCGAATACAAAGCCGGTAGCAGACAATCCGGATATTGTCAATTATGTGCACAACAAAGCAAAATCCGGGAGCTGTATTCATGTCCTGCAGGTTGGTGCGGTGACAAAGGGACAGCAGGGAAAAGAGCTTGCGGATATTGAAGGAATGGTTAAGGCAGGAAGTCCGGCAATCAGCGAGGACGGAAAATCTGTCATGGATGCCGCTTTGTATCGGGACGGTATGCTTGAGGCAGCGCGTCTGGGCATTCCGGTACTTGCCCATTGCGAAGATATCCATATGGTACGCGGAGGTGTCATGAATGCCGATGCAAAAGCAAAAGAACTGGGACTTCCGGGAATTACCAATTCCGTGGAGGATGTGATTGTTGCAAGAGATATTATTCTGGCAAAAGATACCGGGGCACAGCTTCATCTGTGTCATTGTTCCACAAAGGATTCCGTGCTCATGGTAAAAGTGGCAAAGGAAGAAGGTGTCCGGGTGTCGGCAGAAGTGTGTCCGCATCACTTTACGCTGTCCACAGACGATATGAAAGAAGCGGATACCAATTACAAGATGAATCCGCCACTCCGCACAAAGGAAGACGTGAAAGCACTGCGTGAGGGACTACGGGATGGCATTATGGAAGTGATTTCCACAGACCATGCGCCACACACGTTTGAAGATAAAAACCGTTCGATGCAGGAAGCACCGTTTGGAATTGTCGGACTGGAAACCGCCGCATGTCTTACACATAATGAACTGGTACTCGGTGGATATCTGACGCCGATGCAGATGGCAGCGTGTATGAGTTACCATCCGGCACAGATTGTCGGTATTGATAAGGGAGATATCCAGCCGGGAAAAGCGGCAGATGTCGTGATCTTTGATCCAGAGGAAACCTACCGCATTGACAAAAACACATTTGCTTCCAAGGGAAGAAATACACCGTTTGACGGGAAAGAAGTTACGGGACGTGTAAAGTGCACGATCTGTGACGGCGAAGTTGTATTTAATGAATTAAATAAGTAATAAATTAAGAAGGGAAATCAATCACATGATCAACAAATTAGTAGAAAAAATTAAAAAGACCAACGCACCTATCGTTGTGGGACTCGATCCGATGCTTTCTTATGTGCCGGAGCACATACAAAAAGCAGCGTTCGCTCAGTTCGGTGAGACGTTAGAGGGAGCAGCAGAAGCCATCTGGCAGTACAATAAAGCTATTGTCGATGCAACATACGACCTGATTCCTGCAGTGAAGCCGCAGATCGCGATGTATGAGCAGTTTGGTGTGGCCGGTGTAGCGGCATTCCAGAAGACGGTAGATTACTGCCACGAGAAAGATCTGGTTGTGATCGGAGATGTAAAGCGTGGGGATATCGGTTCCACATCCGCAGCTTATGCGACCGGACATCTCGGAAAAGTACAGATCGGAAGCAAAACATATACCGGTTTTAATGAGGATTTTGCTACAGTAAATCCATATCTGGGAACCGATGGTATCAAGCCGTTTGTGGATGTATGCAAAGAAGAAAAGAAAGGAATCTTTATTCTCGTAAAGACCTCCAATCCATCCAGCGGAGAGTTCCAGGATCGTCTGATCGACGGTCGTCCGCTGTATGAACTGGTTGGTGAAAAGGTAGCAGAGTGGGGAAGCGAATGTATGGGAGATTCCTACAGCTATGTTGGAGCAGTTGTCGGAGCAACGTATCCGGAGCAGGGGGAAATTCTTCGTAAAGTGATGCCGAAGTCGTTTATTCTCGTACCGGGATATGGCGCACAGGGAGGACAGGGCAAGGATCTGGTACATTTCTTTAACGAGGATGGATTGGGAGCAATTGTAAACTCTTCCCGTGGTATTATCTGTGCTTACAAACAGGATAAGTATAAAGAGCAGGGAATGACACCGGAGAACTTTGCAGATGCCTCCCGTCTGGCAGTCAAGGATATGATCGCAGATATATCCGGAGCGCTTGCACAGAGATAAAAATAAAGTCGTGATTTTACAAAAGGGAGACAGTTGGATTTTATGAGCGAAAAATTTCAGGAAAATGTTACGGTGCTGAAGCAGCAGTGCATCGGAAAAGATATCTATGACATGACAATCCAGACGAAGCATATTGCAGGACATGCAAAGGCAGGACAGTTTGTATCATTGTACAGTAATGATGCCAGCAAACTGCTGCCACGTCCGATCAGCCTGTGTGGGATTGATGCAGAGGCAGGAACACTTCGGCTGGTATACCGGGTAACGGGAGAAGGAACCGGAACGGAAGAATTCTCCCGGTTAAAAGCGGGCGATACGATCCGGGTACTGGGACCGCTTGGAAACGGATTTACCGTGGAGCTGGGAAAGAAAGCTTTCCTGATCGGTGGCGGAATCGGAATTCCTCCGATGCTTGAGCTGGCAAAAACGATCAAAGCTGCAGGCACCTGTGAATTTGTCAGTGTGATGGGATACCGGGATGCACAGACGTTTCTTCTGGATGAATTTAAAGAACAGGGAGACTGTTACGTGGCAACGGAAGATGGAAGTGTCGGTGCAAAGGGAAATGTGCTGGATGCCATCAAAGAATATAAATTAAATGCAGATGTAATATATGCGTGCGGACCGACACCGATGCTGCGGGCGTTGAAAGCATATGCAGCAGAGCAGGGCATGACCTGTTATATTTCCATGGAAGAACGGATGGCATGCGGAATCGGTGCATGTCTGGCATGTGTGTGCGATTCCAAAGAAAAAGATGCACATTCCAATGTGAAAAACAAGAGAATCTGTAAAGAAGGGCCGGTATTTCTGGCTGAGGAGGTGGATCTGTAATGAATACAAGTGTGGAATTATGTGGTGTTACCTTAAAAAACCCGGTAATGACGGCATCCGGAACCTTTGGATCCGGAGCAGAATACAGTGAATTTACAGACTTAAACCGGCTTGGTGCGGTGGTTACCAAAGGTGTGGCAAATGTACCGTGGCCGGGAAATCCGACTCCGCGTGTGGCAGAAGTCTATGGCGGGATGCTCAACGCCGTGGGATTGCAGAATCCGGGAATTGATCTGTTCTGTGAGAGAGATATTCCATTCCTGAAAAAATATGATACTAAAATTATTGTAAACGTATGCGGACACTCGACAGAGGAATATGTGGAAGTGGTAAAACGGCTGGCAGAAGAGCCGGTGGACATGCTGGAAATCAATATTTCCTGCCCGAACGTAAAAGAGGGTGGAATTGCTTTTGGACAGGATCCGAAAGCGGTAGAAGCAATCACAAAGGAAATGAAAAAGTATGCAAAACAACCGGTGATCATGAAACTGAGTCCGAATGTCACAGACATCACAGAGATGGCGCGTGCAGCGGAAGCAGGTGGTGCGGATGCCCTGTCTTTGATTAACACGATCACGGGAATGAAGATTGATATCAACCGGAGAAAATTTGTTCTTGCAAACAAGACCGGTGGGATGTCCGGTCCGGCCATTCATCCGGTAGCCGTGCGTATGGTTTATCAGACGGCACAGGCAGTAAAGATTCCGATCATTGGAATGGGAGGAATTATGAATGCTGCAGATGCGATTGAGATGATACTGGCGGGTGCGACAGCTGTATCTGTCGGCACCGCCAATTTCCAGAATCCGGCAGTGACCATGGAAATTGTAGAAGGCATTGAGCGCTACATGGAAAAATATCATGTGAGCGATATCAAAGAACTAATCGGTGCCGTTTCGGAATAATAAAGATATGGTAACTGCTTACTGTTTTTGAATATATTGTACCAGGGATTTCATTTTGGCAGCAATGTTTTCCAGAATCTGTGTGTTTACGGTCTCTGCATCCATTGTTTCGGATGCATGGGCGGTCAGTTCTTCAGAAACTGCGGAAATTGTCTGTACGGAATCTGAAATTGCCTGATTAGAGTTACGCAGATCTGTGGTATTGCTGGTCAGTTCCTCGATACTGTTCTGAATCAATGTCACTTAGTTAAGCTTTTTACAAATTAATGGATTTGTGTGCATCTAGCGTGAAAAGGATGTGGTAAACAAAAAAAGATTAAAACAATCTTCATTCAAAAAAGATCATATAAATATCAGGCACGACTTTAAGACAGACTTTCGTCTGCCTTAAAATTAGTGTATACTAGAATTGTCAGTTACTCTATGTTATACAAATCGGTAAGAGAAGCTGATTGGTTTTTGGACTCTATGCTGTCGGGCATAGTTCCTATCGGGCCTGATAGGTAGGATATACTTACTTATCAGGCTTTCTACATTTGGTGGTGCGACTCCTCTTAGAAAATCAAAACAGATTTTCATTGCGAGAGAAAAGTTGACTTGGTACTCATATTTGCGATTCCTGCTTTTTACTGGTACATGTAAAATAATTATGGAACAGAAATTGTACAAAATGAGCTTGCTCCACAGTTCAAATGCAACATACTCTGTTTTTTTAGAGTGTAAATTAGTAGCTCCAATGGTATGCTTTAGGTCGCGAAAAGAAGTTTCGATGCCCCAGCGGAGATTGTAACAGTATTTTATATCGTCCGGTGTAAAGTCTTCTTCGGAAAGTGTAGTGATAATATTTTCAAAAACACCATCGGATACTTCAACGCGGACGATTCTTAGTTTCAGCAGATATTCATCGGAAATATCAGCTGGATTAAGATAGTCGAAAGCTATGTTTTTACAAATATAGCGGTATTGTGATTCTTTTTCGGGATGTTTATGTTTCTTTTTAGATTGTGTTCTGGTCAGAATCAGCTCTATGGTTGTATCCAGTTTGTCAGGAAGAGTCCCGACGCCAAGAAAACGCTGTACATTCAAATCCTTAGCACGAATTAAAAAATCAACATTATTTTCGATTGCATGGGCAAAAACGTTGTAACTGGAAAATCCCCTGTCAGCAATGAAAATGGGGGACCCCCCATAGGCATACCGATCCATAAGATTGCAGATAGCTTGAAACTCATTTTTAAGACGCCCAGGCTGGACTTCTAAATCAAAGTACCGCTTAGAACATACCTCATATAAAGAGATGGTGTGAACCATATTAAAACCGGATACCGATTTACCATTTGGTTCGTGGAAAGTATCTGCATCTTTAAGATTTCTGGCAATGTTAAATTCAGAACCATCACACGCAATAAGATAGTATTTTCCGCGAAATTTTTCTAAGGGGAATTTAAGGTTAAATTCCTTGAGAAGGTGACGGAATGCAGAAACGGAAAGTTTGGAACGTTGTTGATAAAAAGCAGAGCCAGTAGGAACTGAGGAATCATACTCAAAAAATTTGAGAAGTTCATGATTTAGGCTTCCGCTTTCCATAGAAATGATCAGATGCATCATTTTCTTAAAATCAAGTTTGCGTTTGCGGATAAAATCCTTATCTGGATTTTTTACAAAAGAAGAAAGTGAGCGGGACATCTCATCAATAATGTCCCAAAGTGTAGTTTTGACAATTTCAGGAAATGTCATAGGTAAACCTCCTTGAATCAGAATGAAATATAGTTCTAATTCAAGGGCCGCTCTCGTTACCTTAAAAATATATCAGCAACGAGAGCGGCCGCACATTTTGATTGATGTGTCAACTATAATTTATAAATTTTTGTTAGAGGTTTGCCTCATAGTGAACCAATAAGCTTAACTAAGTGACATTGGTTCTGAATGGAAACAGAATTTCGTTGGATGACGGAAAAACTTTTCGCAGTATTCTGCGTACTTTCTTTTTCTGCTTTGATTCCGTCGATCATCTGCTGGATGACGGTCACGACTTCACGGATCGCAGCGGTGACATTGTCGATTAGTTCTGTGATCTGTACCGTAGCGTCTTTGGTACGGGTTGCCATACCGGTGATTTCACTGGCAACAACCGAGAATCCTTTTCCGGCATCCCCGGCACGGGCAGCTTCGATGCTTGCGTTTAGTGCGAGAAGGCTTGTCTGGGAAGTAATATCTCCGATCAGTTCTACGATCGAGTTCATTTTTTCCATGTACTGGTTCAAGGTGTTTAGTTTTCCGGCGGCATCTTCGCTGTTGGCAACAGATATGTCAACCAGTTGTACCAGGGATTCCATGGAAGAATTTCCCTCGCTTACCATTTCAATGGTACGCTGCATATTCTGGCTGATCTCCTGGGAAGCAGCATTGACCTGATCTACTTTTTCCTGAATTGCCTGTGTCTGAAGGCTCTGATTCTGCACGGCGTTTGCTGTCTCAGATGCACCGGAGGAAACTTCCTGCATTGCAGTCTGTGTTTTCTTGGCAGCTTCATTTAATTGGTCAATGGAACCGTAGATCTGGTTGATTTCCTCATTTACGTGGGAAGAAAGATCTGACAGTTTCTGAACCAGCTTTTCGGATTCCTCACGGGATTCGTTGGCACGCTGCAGACGGGACTGCATATTGCGGTTTAATGTGCGGGAAGTATAGTAAGAATCAATGGCGATGATAAGCATGACAATGATCTGGATAATGCCTGTGTACATATTTTCATAGCCATAGCGTCCGGTGGTATTTCCGATGATGACCAGCAGGATGGTTTCCAGTACAGTTCCGGTGTTGATCATGATGCAGTAACGGGCATCCCCATATACTGAAATGATTAAGAGCATCGGAAGGACAAATAAAAGAACCTGATGGTTGGTTGCAGTGAATAATGTGAAGGTGTAGTAGACTGCAAAACCGATCGCACACAGATGCTTGATCGCTTTGGTTTCGTGTGTCTTCTGGAAAAAATAATATTCCGCGATGACAGGTGCGTAGCCTAAGAGAAGTGCGATCAGGACAAATGCCCACGGCTGTACTTTAGAGAGTGCCTGTAGAATCCAAAAGACCGACATGACAGTGACATCGCTGAAATGTGCGATCATGGCTGTCCGGTTGTTACGTTCGGTACTGGTTTCCTTTCTGTTTTTCATATCTATTCCCCCATTTCTTTTGTGCGTGTCATATATGCTTTTGCCTGGATATATGATACGGTTTTCATATGATGATATTGTACAATAAGTTGCATAAAAATTCAATTATTGAAGGAAAAAATGGAATCTGCAAAAAGCCGGAAGGCGGAACCGTTACCATCCGTACGGAGCGTAGAGGACAGGATATTATTCTTACGGTGCAGGATACAGGGGAGCGTGTTATTATAATGTCAAGTTAGTAAGAACCCAATAAAATCAAGGGTTCCCGCTGATTTAGTCCTACGAAAAAATGCCGGATCAATGGTTATTTTGAGTTGGAATGAGCTCATTTTGTAATTCAGAAAACAGAACTTGCATTAATTTAACACGCAGTATTTTTGATTTTGGCAATGATAAAGCGAGAGCTAATTGAGTTCCTGATTCATGAAAGGAGATTAGGTGGTAAAAAGCAGTGTTTTTTACAGAATAAGTGGAGGTCGTAAAAGCGTGAGAATCGCCTCTGGTGATTCTTCATGGTGGCTATGCTTTTTAGCATAGCCACTTTTAATATTAAAGAGTTTTATGAAACAGGAAAGATTAAATTTGTATCGGATAGATATGAAGTATATTAGAAATTTGCATAATATTGATGATAGAGTTTCTTCGGTATCACCACAAAAGGAAAATTCTCACTTGACGTATTTTAAGAGATTTAATAACTGTTATATCGTCCTACCCTTGTTTACGAACCCTCATACGAACAGTATTGATGTGACCACATTCAAGAATTTTATATTACGTATGTATAATTTAAAGATGACAATGCGACACATATTATAACATGACTTAGAAGCAGTTAGAACAATCGCCGTTGCTTTGGTGTTATTCCTTTCCATTTTTTGTATGCATGAATAAAATGACTACCATCAAAGAAACCTGTTTCCGTGGCAATATATGAAATATCATAGTTAGTGTGCATCAGTAACTCATCCGCTTTATTTAGACGAATGTAAGTAATGTATTCTTTACAGGATTGGCCAAAGTGTTCACGGAATAGCTTCGCAAAATGAGAATAGCTCAGGTTACACATGTTTGCTAATTTCTGAACCTCAAGTGGTTCTGAAGAGTGCAAATCAATATATTCCAAAATGTGATGGAATGACAGAGTGGTGTCCGTATGTTCTTTCTCTTTTACTTCAATTTCTTTGTTAGATGATCTTACAATTGCTATTAAGATACTAAACAAATTTGCTTGAATTTGTAATGTAGACAATTCTGAAGGATTATCTATTTCTGCTACAGTACGATAAATCAATGCAGGAAGTTCAGGGTGTAGTAATTTTATATTCTTTATAAGAATGCAATCATCATTGCATGAAGTCTTCTGAACAAAATAAGCATAGATTCTCCACAAGAATGCTTCAGGTATGTGTACAGTATGAATATCAAATTTAATGACTGCGTGTTCTGCATCATCACTAATAAGCTGTATTTCATGTAGTTGAAGTGGATAAATATAACAAAGATCGTGTTCTTCCAAGATATAGCTACGTTCATTACATATGAGTCGCAGGCGTCCCTTGCGAATGTATAAAATTTCACTGTAATAATGCCAATGCATAGGCGCATAGTTGGATTTTGTAATAAATATGTCATAAGGTTTATCTAACAAATCAATGTATTCAAATAAATTCATATCATTTCTCCATAATAGGTTTTTACAATTATATAACATGTTTTTCATTGCAAGTCAATTACACATTATCTATAATACATGTATCAGATTTGTTTTTGGTTATCTGGAAAATGCATAAATTGAGGGAAGAATATATGGAAAACGTTGATGTTATAGCTTTGGGTGAATTATTAATAGATTTTACCAATAATGGAACTAGTAATCAGGGAAATCCAATATTTGAAGCAAACCCGGGTGGGGCACCGTGTAATGTATTATCAATGCTTGCAAAATTAGGCAAAAAAACGGCATTTATTGGTAAGGTAGGTAGTGATCAATTTGGGAAACTACTCAGACAGACGATAGCGGAGGCTGGTATCTTAAATGATTATCTTTTGGAAGATGAAAATGTTCCGACTACTCTTGCATTTGTTCATACTACGATGGAAGGAGATAGAAACTTCTCTTTTTATAGAAACCCAGGTGCAGATATGATGTTAACTGCAGATGAAATATCAGATGATATGGTTAAGCATGCTAAGGTATTTCATTTTGGTACATTATCCATGACACACGAGAGCGTCAGACAGGCAACGATGGAAGCGGTTAAACTGGCAAAAGATAACCGGATTTTACGGAAAATCAGCTAAGAGAAATGCTTCTTTTTGCCAATGCTGCAGCATGTTTGATAACAATGAAAAAGGGTGCAATTAAGTCAATGCCTAACAGGGAATGCGTAGAGAAATTAATAACTTCCGGAAATGATTATGTATAATACTAAAATAATATAACAAGGAGAACTGGTATGGAACTGGTATGTAACACAAAATTTTGGCTTTTCCCGGCAAGTCATTTCGCACAAAATAAGCGTCTTTATTTTTATATGGACGATAAGCTGGTGTATGATTTGGTATTTCCCCTGGATTATGACAATCCGGAGTATGAATTTCCGTTGAATGTAGAGCGTTTTCAGGGGAAAAAAATTCGAATCGAATGCAACGAAGATATGGAGGTTCAGATAAAAGAATCCAATACAAGAAATGATGTATTTGACGGAAAATATCGTCCGTATGCCCATTTTACTGCAAAGAGAGGCTGGATAAATGACCCAAACGGATTGGTGTATTACAATGGACAGTATCATATGTTTTTCCAGCATAATCCTGTGGACTGCAAATGGGAAAATATGCATTGGGGACATGCAGTAAGCAATGATTTGATTCATTGGGAAGAAAAAGATATTGTGTTTTATCCGGACGAGGATGGAACGGTATTTTCCGGTTCCGCCATTGTTGACTGGAAGAACGTTACAGGATTAAAACAGAACGAAAATGATGTCATTCTGATTTATTATACCTGTGCGGGAAGTACCTCGGAAGCATCAAAGGGGAAACCTTTTACGCAAAATCTGGCATACAGCGTGGATGGTGGATTGACCTTTAAAAAGTATGCCCATAATCCTTTGATTGAGCAAATTGTAGGCGGAAACAGGGACCCAAAAGTAATCTATTATGAACCGGATGATAGTTATATTATGGCATTTTATCTGGATAACCATGAGTATGTACTTTATAAATCTACGGACTTAATTCATTGGAGTAAAATCCAAAGTCTTTATATGGAAGAGGATGCCGAGTGCCCGGATTTCTTTCCATTGGCTGTGGATGGCAATTATGACAACATCAAATGGGTATTTATTGGAGCTTCGGACCGATATTATATCGGAGAATTTAATGGAGAAAGCTATACGAATCTTAGTGCACTCATGCGGCTTAACTATGGAAATAATTCGTATGCAGCACAGTCGTGGTCAGATATGCCGGATGGACGAAGAGTACGAACTGCGTTTTCGACAGTGATTATTCCAGGGGAACCTTATGCAAGCTGCATGAATGTTCCGCAGGAAATGAACTTGCGGATGGTGAATGGTGAGACTAAGCTTTGTGTGCAGCCGGTAAAAGAAATCGAAAGTTTATATACATCACATAGGCAGTTTAATCATGTTGTAATTTCACCAACGGAACCGTTTAAGCATACCGTAGGGTCGAAATGCTGTGATATTACAATAAACGCAAGAGCGTCCCAGTCATTTTTGCTTAAGCTATATGGATTTACCATGCAGTACAATTCGGAAACGGCTATTCTTAAGTGCCTCGATAAAGAAGTAAAAGTTGCAGGTAATAATGGAAATTTATCTATTCGACTGCTTATGGATACGGTCAATACGGAAGTGTTTGCAGATGATGGAAGTGTGTTTCTAGGTATGACATATATACAGGATTATAATCTAAATACCTTATCTGTTACTGCTGAAAATTCTACCGGAGAGATAGATGTTGACGTGAAAGAAATAAAAAGATATTGGGAGTAATGGCTTGTGGTATTTAGGATTGTAATGTGAAATGATTTGCTGGAGAAGAGTTTCGATTTGGTATGCATGCGAAAATTCAGCTTTACAGATTAAATAGCCTTATCCTGATGTGTGGATAGGGCTATTTTTGAGGTTGTGGGCGATCATCTCGCCCCTTTATCTCTGTTTTGGTAAGGTCGGTTGGGAGCCCGTGAAATAATCTCTGTAAATTCAACACTATAAGGGTCTTCTATGATAGAATATTAAAATCATAGGAGGCCTTTTATTATGGCAAACAGAAAAAAGAAGTTTACAAACCAAAACCAATGACTGAGGGAAAAAGAAATCTTATCCAAGGTTTGCCTCAGGAGTATGATATCCAATCTGCTAAAGATATTCAGGATGCTCCTTTTCTTCAATTACTCCACTTTCCAATGCATACGCCAGCACACTGCTATCTAAATACGGTGAATATGTCTTTATATTTTGCAGATAAGTATTAGCCATTTCTTTGAACATGGAAACCCAATCCACTTTTACAGATACATTATTGGGATTCTGTAAATCGATTTAAACATAGATTAGTCTATTTTTTATAAGAAATTATGTTATAATCATTATGGCATAACAATATTATAGTATTAAAAAAGATAGACATGAGCAAAAAAGTGGCAAATATTCAAGCCTTGAGAGGAATGAACGTAAGATGTTAAATATCAAAGCATTAAAAGCACTAAATGGGGACTGTATTATTATTTCTTATGGTGAAAAAGAAAAGCATAATATTTTAATTGATGGAGGACAGGGGAAAATTGGATTCCGACAATTGTGCACCTATGTTGATAATGAAAATAAAACTGGTAATAAGATTGATTTGTTGATTTTGACGCATATTGATTCGGATCATATTGATGGAATTTTGCGGTTATTATCTCAAAAAACATTTGATTTTTCATTGATAGATGAAATATGGTTTGATTTTGGACAAGGCTTGAATGATCTGTTTGGAATAAATGATAGGAGACACCAAGTAACTTTATATGCTAATTCTACTGAAATTAGTTGGAAGCAAGGCACGGATCTGGAGGAAATAATACAGGAAAAAGGAATAAGAAGAAAGATTGTAACAAAACTAGAACGATTTTCTGTGTCAGGAGCTTCTGTAACAATATTATCTCCTTCTAGGGAAGTGTTGAAGAAATTTTGCAGACAGGATAAAGAAGAAAAAAAAGCAACAACCAAAATCGCATATAGGAATGATTATCAAGAGAGTATTGCTAAATTAAATCAAAAGGAATTTGAGAGAAAAATTTCTTTGTCAAATAAAAGTAGTATTGCCTGTTTATTTAAATTTGAGGGATTAAATATATTACTTTTGGGGGATTCAGATCCTGAGGAAATTGTAGAATCATTAGCGAAACTGGGATATTCTAAAAATAACAAATTAAAGGTTGAATTTTGTAAAATTGCGCATCATGCGAGCAGACATAATACAAGCAATGAACTTATTCAAATATTGGATTGCAGCAATTATATAATAAGTACGCAGCAGACAAATGATGGAAGACCAAGTAAAGAATGTTTGAGCAGAATTATATGTAATTCTGGAAAACCGATTAATTTTTATTGTAATTATAAATTAGATTGGAAAAATGTTTTTACGGAGGAAGAATTCTTGAAATATGGCATGAAGTTTTTACTGCTGGACGAACAGGGCATTGATGTGGGAGAAAAATAAAAATGGAAACAGACTTTTATGATAAGGTTGTAGTGAAAATAAAATATAAAGGCAGCGAGGGTTCGGGGATATTAATATCTGACACGAAGAAGAATAATTCATATTTGATTTCTGCCTGGCATTGTTTTTATAAGCATCATGATATTGATTATAGAGAAATAGAGATATATAGGCAGGAAAAAAATGAACTAAAACTGCTGTGTTTAAATTTTCAAGATAAAATAATAATTGAGCAAACTGATATTATTATTTTGGAGTTAGATTATTTGGAGGAAATACCACAATATCAAATAGTATGTCCAAAACTTAGAGATCAAGTAGCATTCGTTGGTTTTCCAAATGGTTTAAAAGACGAAGAGTGTATGACACATAGATATATAAATAGGGGAGAAATCAATGATTTTCCGAATGAATTCATTATTCAAGTAAACAGTGAGAGAGGTTTTGATACATATTCGAACGATGCAAAACAGAATATGTCGGGTTATTCGGGGTGTGGGATTTTTATAGAAAGTGAGAAAATTTCATATTTGTGCGGAATTATTACTGAGTTAGGATCAGAAGAAGGACTTTTTTCGTTTGTAAATGGAATATCAATACTTGGTATTGATAATGAATTATACCAAGTAAAGAATATACATCTTCCAAATGTAAAATGGGATAGCTTTGAAAAGTTTATGGAATCTACGTTAAGCATATTTGATGAACCGCTGGCTAATATTTGCTCAGTTCAAATACCTGAAATAGTAGAAAATGTGACACCTGGTAGTATTTTAGAACATTGTGGAAATAAAATTGTTTGGCCTTATTCCGATAAATCGATTCTGAAACAGGAAGTCTGGGAGGAATGGCTGTTATATTTAGTAATTCGGTGCATAGAGAGTTGCGATAATGTAAGAAATGAAGGATTTTATATAATAAAAAATGAAGAGAAAAATAGAAAAGTTAAAGTGCTTTATGCTACAAATCATATAACACTTCCGGAATTTCTTAAAGATTATCTTGGAAATGCATATCAGGATATTAGCCCTGGACAGATTATGATTATAAAAACTGAGAAAACACCTGCTGCAAAAAGACTTCCAAAACAAAAAATAAAAAATATAGTGTCGGACATAAGTAGTGCAATAGGTAAAGAAAATCATCTTTATATTGACACCGTTGAAAATAGTATAGGTGAAATGTCTGTTATACACATAGATGCATTGGTTGATGAGATGATTAATTTTATAGAACAAGAGGAAAATGAAGAATTAAGAGGGCAAGCATTGGCCAAAAAATTGGGAGAAAGAATAGTAGAGGTTTTATATGGAATTTGATTTGTATGAACAGGGAAAAGAACTGCTGAGGAATGATGATAACATAGAATGGATAGATAAAATCATTTGTTGGGTAAAAAAGGAGTCAGGGTATAATATATACATTTTTCAAGCTATTGTTGAAAATCAAAGAGAAATGGAAAAATACTATGAAACTATCACTGCATCAATTGCAACGGAATTTCAGTCTACTTTAGAAAAGGCAATAGAGAGATGGAACATATATTTGGTATTTGAATGCAAAGAATCAGTAGATTGGAAAATCAGACTAAAAGTGGAGCAGGATAAGTTCGCAGTGCGTAAAGTTGTTTGGGATAATTTGAAAGAGGAGGAGATGAAAGATAAAGAGTATATTAGAAAACGTTTGCTTTGCTTTGAAATTAATGAAAAATCAGAAAAACATGAAAATAAGGATGAATTGATAAAAAGGATAGAGGAGAAAGATTTGGAGTTATACAAAATATTACAAAAAAAAGATTTGACTCTTGACAAAAAAGTTGCATTGTATGTGGGAGACGGTATTAATGAGTAAAAAAATTAAAGAGATAGATATTACAGCCTTTCGGGCTTACAAAGATGTACAGAAATTCGATTTTATACATAAGAACAGTGGAAATATAGCTAATCTAGTGGCAATTTATGCACCAAATGGTTATGGAAAAACATCTTTTTTTGATGCGGTTGAGTGGGCAGTTACCGGTACTATAGAGAGGTTAAACAATGGGAAACCAATTAAAGAAGAAGTGAAGAATGAAGAAGGATATATTCTGAAGAATCGGGACTCGAATGAAGATCATGGTAACGTAACAATTATCAGCGAGCAAAATAAAGTTTTTAGTGTCAATACGAAGAAAAAAAGAGGAAAAATGAAAAGTGATTTCAAACAGGGAGACGTGCTTAAAATTTCTCCTGAATTAGACACTATATATGCTGAAAAAGAATCATTTTGTACAACTAATTTATTGGCACATGATAAAATTACAGGTTTTTTACAGAATTATACCGCAAAGGATAAAACCAGTGAATTACAGGTGATGTGGGATGAAAATAACTATTCAAAAATATTGAATGATATTACTGAATTATATAATGAATTGGAAAAGAAACGAAAACAGTTTGCATTAGAACTTTCAAGCGAAGAAAAAGAATTAAAAAAATATAAATTTGAAAATGAGAAAAGTGATAAAGTTTTTGAATTGATAGAAAATTATAAGATAAAATATGATAATGACTTTATGAATGATAAATATTCTGACATTGAGGGAATGTTATTTTTATTTAATCAGTTACATGAAGAGTCGCAGAAAGAAAGAGAAAAGAAGGAAAAAGAATGTAATGATATCGATATATTAATAAAGGATTATCCGGTATTTGAGGAGAGCCAAAAGAAAAAATGTTTATTACAGGAAAGCAAAGTAGAATTTGACAAGGCAATAGAGACATGGAATAAAATTGAACAAATAAAAAAATTACAAGAAGAAATAACAAGAGAAATAGAGCAGACTAGATATGTGCTAAGTAATCTGAAAGAATTTTATAGTTATATGGATCAATTGAATCAGAACATAACAGAATTAAATATGATAGGGCATAATAAAATTGAATGTCAAAAAGAGAAAATTAGCACTGCTGATAAAATTAAAGAATTAGAGGAAAAATGGAAACATAGTAATTCTGAACTGGAAAGGTTAGACACTAGGGAAGAACAATTAAAGAAAGATTATTACGAGTATAATAGCAACGAAGCTAAGAAGAAAAAATATGAAAGACTAAGTGATAAAGCAAAATATATTTTGGAACAGCGCAACAAGAGAATACAGAAGCTGTCTTTATACATTGAACAAATTGATCAGTTTTTAGCTGGCAAATTAGGAATAGAGATTTTGTGTGACATTTTTACAGAGGAGATTATTGCTGAATATAATTCCATAACAAGGTTTAAAATAGAACGAAAAACGTTAGCCGAGAATAATAATATTCTAGAGAGTAATAAAAAAAATTTAGTTGGATTATTTAATAAAATTCAACAGTTGTCGATTAAAGGAAGGGACATTGTTATTGAGCAAAAGCAGCGAGAGTGTCCATTATGTCATATGGAATATCAGGATTATAATGAATTATTGGACAGAATAAGTGCAACCACAGAAGAAAATATTGAATTGGTAAAAATTGATGAACAAATTCAAAAGAACCAAAAAAGAGAATGGGAAATAGACAAAGAATTAAAGACGTTATGCGAAGATACAGAAAGTCAGATTTTATCTATTAGTAATACATATAAAGCCAAATATATGGAAGAAACCAAAAAAGTAAAAAGATTGGAAACAGAGGCAGAAACATGGGAAAGAAATCTAAATACTGCACAATATGTCTACAAAACGTTAGAAGAAAAGTACAAACAGGAAAAACTTGATATTTCTGATAGCATTCAATTAGAAAATAATGAGGTGAAAATTGAAGAAGAAAGGACAAGAATAAAAAAAGATATAGATAAAGTATCGGATAGTATGAAGGAGGAAAAAAATAAACAAAAAGAATTCGAACAGCAATTTCAAGCCTATGAGTTGAAAATTTTGGAGATTAAAGAGGCTAATAATAGAATTAATGCAGAGAAAATATATATTGAAATAAAAAAGAACCTGGAAAATAAAAAATTTTTTGATTTGAAATATAATTATCTTGAAATGAAATCTATAATTGAGGCTTCCAGTAAGGAATTAGAGCATCGACAAGATAATTTAGATAATGAGTTAACAAGTTATCATTTGGAAGATATGTGTTCAAAAGATGAGTATTTATTAAAATTAAATGAATGCTATAAGGAAATGAACGAACTACAAGTTGAAATTTCAAGTTATCTTCAGAGATGTGAAAAATTGGTGGGTACAACGGATAAAGAGCAATTATTTGCACAAATAAATCAGGTTAAAAAAAATTATTATAACAAATTAGAAAGTATCAGTGAAAAAATTCAAAGTGAAACATCTATTCTTATAGAATTGAATGGATTAAAAGAACAAACAATATGGTTGAATAGAAAACAAAGTTTGGAATTGAAAAAAGCGAACTTGGATTATTTGGATAAACGTATGGAAAAATTAGAGGAAAGCAAGAACTATGTAGAAGATTATATAATGAATAAGACAAATGAATATTTTAATTCTGATATAATTAATCAAATATATAACAAAATTGATCCTCATCCTATGATGAAGCATATCAAATTCATAACGGAAAAAGATAATGATGGATTAAAGACACATATATATACATATGATGAATCTGAAACTGATAAAATGTCGCCAGTTGTATATTTGAGCTCAGCTCAGGTAAATATTTTATCATTATGTATTTTTCTCTCCAAGGTATTGAGTGAAAAAAATACTACCTTTAATACAATTTTTATTGACGATCCTATTCAGCATTTGGATGGAATTAATTTGTTATCATTTATAGATGTATTGAGAACCATTACAACAGATTTTGAAAGACAAATCGTTATTTCAACACACAATGAACAGTTTTATAAACTATTGAAAGTTAAAATGGATGAACGGTATTACCCATCAAAATTTATTGAACTAACAAGTACGGGAAAGATTAAATGGTAAGTGCAAAATAATTCAACGGATTGCATAATTTCAAAAAAAGATTAAGAAAATCTGCGTTTTCCAATTGCTGCATCAAAAAAGCTTTTGCGGGTAAAATGTTTCGGAAATTTTGAAGTGTTCTGTGAGGGAGTGCCTGCAGCCTTTGGACGGACAAAAGCAAAAGAAGTTTTTGCCTATCTGGTGGATCGGCACGGTGCCGGAATCAATACCTGGGAGCTTTGTGCAATGCCGGGGAAGTATTTATCAACAGCCGAAACCTGTTTGCCATAGATCCGGATAAGCTCGACTGCGATTATTATCGGTATTTAGAGCATGATCCGGAAGCTATAAAGGCTTATCACGGAGAATATATGAAACAACACAGCTGGGCGGAGAAAAGATTAGAGGGATTCCTTTAAAGTCTGAATCTGCGCCATGGAAAGCCCGGTGATTTCCGAAATTTCTGCATCGGAGTATTTTGTGGAAGCAAGCATCCGCCGGGCTGTGTTCTCAATACCTTGAGCAACACCCTGTTCAATCCCCTGCTCGATCCCTTGTTCAACACCGCGCTGAATACCAGCCTCAAGTCCCTCGCGGTATTTTTCATCATAAGCCATCTGCAGCGTCATATAGTCAAGCCTCCATTTCTCATTGCGTTTGGCGGATTCCACAGCTTCGGAGAGATCCTGCGTGAAAGCATCCTCCGGTTGCCTGCCGTCAATAAAGTTAAGCAGCCGTTTCAATTCCGGCCGTACATCATCAAAGATTCCCTTTGTATTTAAAATAATTTTCTGTGTGCCATCGTTAAGCAGCAGATCAGGATCTTCTACGCAGCGGTTTGTAAAAGTATAGATATGTCTGCCAAGCTGAAACGGATCAAATGTGCAGACGAAAATCACAAAGCTCTGTTTTAACTGCATATAGTCCATGCCTTTGTCAAGCTGGTACATAAAATCATCACTGATGGTAAGGTCTTCGAACTTTTTGCTGATATACATGTTTCTTCTCCTTTGTAGTGATGGAGAGGAAAATGTGTATGATCCAGCGGCTGTTCCTTTATTCGAATTGTAACATGCAAGCCCCCAGATTTCAATATCCGAAATAAAAAACAGCAGTACATTTTCGGATGCGGAAATGCTTCTTCCGATTGTCCTGCAGATACCAAGAATATCAGCGCAGAGGGGATCTCCTATACCAAGGTGGCACCGACAACCGAAAAAGAGGGAAGTATTTCAGGAGTAGTAAGACTGACCGTCAATGGAGTATCCGAGGAAGTGCCATTCTCTTACACCATCGCAAAATTATCGAAACAGGACAGCACAGGAAACAGCACAAAAGAGTCATTTCCATATATCATTGCCACTGCTTCTTCTGCAAAGTTTGGAAACCCGGATTGTTTTTTATATAGAAGCGATTCCTGCATTGAAAACACACCCAAAATATGCTAAAATTTAAGGGAAAACTGCGAAATAACAAGGGCACAAAGCCTTTTGATACAGGAGGAAAGTATACAATGGAAAGTTATAAGAGTGAGTTTATTGATTTCCTGCCTGTCCATTTTTTATAGACCTCGTGAATGCCCTCAAATGCTTGATTTTACAGGCTTTGAGGGCATTTTTAATTTGAAAGGAAACTATCGTAAAATGGTGTGATTTGATGAAAAAAGTGTGTAGTAAAGTGTGTAGTAATTCGTAGGAAGGATACGTCAAATATCACGAGTGGCAGTGAAAGCTTACCAAGGAAAATATAACAACTTTTGTGAAGAAGATAGTGATATACACAGATAACAGTGTGGAGATTGTATGGAATTTTAAAGAGATATGATTGTGAAAGAGGTTATTAAAATTTCACAAATTAATTAGTAGGCAGGAGGTGTTTTTTCGTGTATACTATAACCAGAGGTCAGAAATACAGGAAGAACACCGAAGAGATTTGGAGGTGATAAGAATGCTGACAAAGCAACAAAAACACGAGCAGGATATGCAGAGAATAAGAAAATTTCGCCTGTTTGATGACGATTTTTTGAAGAAATGCTTTGAAGATCATGATGAATGTGCGGAGCTTGTTCTGCGTATTATAATGAATAAAGAGGACCTTAAGGTTCTTCATTCTAAAACGGAATATGTCATCCAGAATTTGCAGGGGCGTTCCGTTAGGCTGGATGTAAAGGCTACGGATTCTGAGAATAAGGAATACGATATAGAGGTGCAGCGAGCGGATAAGGGAGCAGGACGAAAGAGTGCAAGACACAACAGCAGTATGTTGGATGCCAATGCACTTGCACCACAGGAAGATGTCAATTTTCTTCCGGAAACATATGTGATATTTATTACGGAGCATGATGTGATAGGAAAAGGAGAGCCGATATACAGAGTAGAGAGAAAAATTCTGGAAACCGATGAATTTTTTGATGACGGTTCCCATATCCTGTATGTGAATGGAGCATATCGAGGAGATTCGGATATCGGGAAGCTGATGCATGATTTTTCCTGTACCGATGCGGATGATATGTTTTATGGAAAACTGGCAGACAGAGTCAGATACTTCAAGGAAGATGCGAAAGGAGTTGAGAGTATGTGCAAAGCAATTGAAGAAATGAGAAATCAGGAGCGTGAAGAAGTAACACGTGAGTTCATTGTTCGTATGATTCGTGATGGCGAAACATCCGTTGAGAAAATGGCACGTTATTCCGGCTTGTCTTTGGATGAAGTGAAAGAAATCGTAAAGCAGGAAGCAGTTCTTGCCTGATTATAAGATGTGCGTATGGAGCAGAGAAATCTGCTCCATATTTGTTGTAAAGGAAGAAAAATAATTCTATTAATTAAAATCTATTATATCTTAGGTTATAGAAAAATGACATCAAAAATTTTCTAAAGAAAATGTTGCCAACTACTTGACACAAGAGGGTCGAAGAAAGCCATATACAGAGTCTTATATATGTTATTAGAGGAAAACAGGTAATGCTCGATAGTGATTTGGCAATTTTGTATCAAGTTGAAACAAAAACTTTTAATCAGGCTGTAAAAAGAAATATTGAAAGATTTCCTGAGAATTTCAGGTTTCAACTAAAAAAGGAAGAGTACGACTCTTTGAGGTCACAATTTGTGACCTCAAAAGAAGGGAGAGGTGGAAGAAGATATCTGCCATATGTTTTTACAGAACAAGGTATTGCAATGCTTTCTGCGGTGCTGAGGAGTGATATTGCAATACAAGTCAGTATCAGGATAATGGAAACATTTGTTGAAATGCGTAAATATATGGCAAACACGTCACTTTTGTATGATCGCATGAATGCAATAGAAGAAAGACAGATAACTTATCAAAATGAAACAAATTTGCAGCAAAGACATAAAAGAACTATATTCCATGTGAAGATGGAGTTCTTTTATGTCCGGGGGTCTCGGGGGCGAAGCCCATGAGCAGGTAGCACCGATGGTAAAGACAAAGAGGCGGAAATAAAATCAGGGTACCGGAGGGGACCCTGATTTTATTTTTGACGAGTTGGCAAGCCAGCGGTACTACCTGCCTATATCATCCCCACCACATCGGAAAGGGAATAGAAGATTTCAGTAAGTAGTAGAGATGTGGGAAAAGCAGTCCGAAGCGGTAAGCGAAGGGCTGCTTTTGTCTGTCTGACGGAGTCTTTTTCCGGCGGGCAGACCTGTGGGGATGATGTGCCCTGCTGACGAAGCATCGCTTACACCAAGGCTACGAAGAATTACCCAGACGGATGCAGATGATAGCAATTCTTATGGATTCTGTAGCTGTAGCAGATACAGTCCAAGCTATATCTGCAACCAAGTGGCTACAAAGCAGAGCAACAGTAGTGCCACAACACGGTTATGACACTGCAATTTACCGGGGCAGACCACAATTTCTATTAATATCTAGCTGAAATCTGGTGAAACAGTAGCCAAAACACAATAACTGAATACAAAAATACCAAAAAGCGAAGCCATGAAACAAATGGAAGAAAAGGCAGCAATGCCAATTCAACCAATGAGTTTTGTGGCTTTTTTATTACAGATAAAACAAGGAGGGCACTATGGGGAAACGAACAAGAGACGAGGTAATCTACTCCCGTGTGGATTACCGTGTAAAGCAGGAATTTGAATTGCAGATGAAGGAAAGCGGAAATAAGACTTCCGCTGATTTCATCGACTATCTGCTCCGTGTAAACAAGGGCAGGCAGATTGACGGAACAACATTAAAGCAGTTTATGGAAGTTATGAATGAGGTCTGCTACGAACTGAAAAAGCAGGGTATCAATATCAACCAGTTAGCAAGGAATATCAATGCCTATCCGGATTTGATCTCGATGACAGCATTTGAACCGTTCCAAAGAGTGTTCCGGCAGTTGGAAGACTCGGTATTAAAGCTATATGAAAAGGTGGTGAGTTAGATGGCAGTATATGGAAATGTCAATGTAAAATATGCTCCATGCAAGTCTGTGGCACAGCTTCACAGTGCCGCAGATTATATTCTGGGGAAAAAGAAGGAACAGCTAAGTTCCGGTGTTATCAAGACAAAGTCGGAGTTATATAATGCCTTTGGCTGCAATCGGGATAACTTTGCAAACAGTGTCCTTATGACAAGGAAAATGCATCAGAAGAAGTACAGCCGGTTCTTCCCAAGGGACATTCTTGCACAGAAGCTGTCCATATCCTTTCATCCGGAGGACAATGATAAACTGACTTATGAAGATGCTTACAAGATAGCGGAGGACTTCGCTCATAAGTTCTTCTGGAAAAAGGGTTTTGAGGTATTGTTTGCAGTGCATGTGGATACGGAGCACGTTCATGTTCATTTTTTGGTAAATAACTGTAACCAGAAGGACGGCTCGTCTTTTCGTACATAGATGGAATTGACCATGCATCCTCATCGTACCATATAAAAGTCATCCGTTAGCATAGGTGCAATATCGGTAATCAACATAGAACAGTTTATGACCTTATCAATACAGTGTATACAGAATGGAGGAAACAGAATGGATATGGAAGCAGGAAAAAACTTACCAATGAGGAGGTCATAAGAGAACTTCTCGAATTATTAAGGAAGAATGCCATGAAAGAGCAGGCAAATGATGTATTTGAGATGCATTTGAGGCTAGAGATGTGGATGAGGTGAAGCAGGAAGCGGCACATAAGGAAGTATCGAAGGTAAGAGAAGATAAAGCCAGATGGTAGTGAGGACGTGGGAGAAATTCTGCGTCCTTTTTTTACCGATTTGTTGCAATACAGAACATTAATTTGATGTACAAGGGATGATTATTGGACAGTATAAAGTGCTATAAATAAAGCATAAGGAACAGATGCATGATAAATGAGTTAAATAGAACATTTACGGAGGTGGCAGTTATGCATATATTGGCGTTTATTTTAATATTTGTTGTTGGTTCAATCATTGCCGCTTGTGATGGGGATTATTCAGGAATAGCTGCAATCGGTAAATTTGTAGGATTTTTTGTATTGCTATTCGCAGTATTATGGTTATTTACCCAGCCTGTTTTATTAATAATTGCTATTATAGTACTGGTTTTAATTGTGATATGCTGCTCTGCAAAGTAGCAAATACAGATAAAATATAATAGTGTACCGACATTAGGACTTGCAGGAATGAAGGAACTTCTCTTATATGGTTATTTATGGTATCATATAAGAGAAGTTTTTAGTTTTATCGGGGAGTTTGGAGGTGCTATATGCCTAAATCATCAAATCAGAAATTGAAACTGATATATCTTATGAAAATTCTTCTGGAGCGGACTGATGAAACGCACAGTATTACTATGCCGGAGATTATAGATGCACTCGCTGCGTATGATATAAGTGCGGAGCGCAAAAGCTTATATAATGACATTGAAAATTTAAGAGTGTATGGTCTGGATGTTATAGGAACGCAGGAAGACAGGACATATTCCTATCATATAGGTAACAGACAGTTTGAACTTGCAGAATTAAAATTATTGGTTGATTCTGTGCAGTCTGCAAAATTTATCACAGCCAAGAAGTCAAATGAGCTTATAAAAAAGATAGAAGGATTGGCAAGTAAATATGAAGCATCGCAGTTACACAGACAAGTATTTGTGGCTGGTCGTGTAAAGACGATGAATGAGAGCATTTATTACAATGTTGACAGGATACATACGGCAATAGCAGAAAATTCGAGGATAACATTCCAGTATTTTCAGTGGAATGTTGACAAGAAGATGGAACTGCGTCATGATGGAGCACTTTACGAGGTTAGTCCATGGTCATTATCCTGGGATGATGAAAATTATTACTTAATTGCGTATGACAGTAATGAGGGAATAATTAAACATTTTCGTGTAGATAAAATGCTTTATATCAAGTCAAATGGTAAGGGAAGAGAAGGAAGGCAGGCATTTAAATCATTTGATATGGCTGCATATGCCAGCAAAATGTTTGGCATGTATGGAGGCAAAGAAGAGTGGGTGCGCATTGAGTGCGACAATTCTTTTGCTGGTGTAATGATAGACCGCTTTGGTAAAGATGTATCAATGATCAGATTGGATGATAAACGCTTCATAGTCAATGTAGAGGTTGCAGTCAGCAGTCAGTTTCTGGCATGGATCATAGGTCTTGGAGAGGGGGTAACACTTGCAGGACCGCAAAATGTGGTTGAAATGATGAATGCTGAAATTGACAGATTGATAAAACAATACAAAAAGTAAGAACAAAAATTCGATATGCAAGGTGTGTTTATGGGACACCTTAGTTTTTATAATAAGAATCAGATAAGAGATAAACACCTTTAATTGAAAAACTTAACGCAACGAAATTATTGTAATTTGGAGAAATCCGTTGCAATAACTATTGCAGAAGGAGGTATTTTGTGTGATATGATTCGATGTGATTACTATCTGCGGTTAGGAGTCAAATGAGTAATTACAATCGAATAATTTTAAAAGAAAGAGTGAGGATTGAAGCTGGTATATATGCTAAGAAATCATTTGGTGAGATAGCTGAAGAACTTGGTAGAAGTACATCCAGTATCACAAGAGAAGTAAGGCAAAACAGAATAATGGTCAAGTCACCTTATGCATGTGGAACTGACTGTGTGTATCCCCCGAATTGTAGGAAGACAGGTCTTTGCGGAGATGAGTATTGTACCAAGAGGTGTTGGACATGCACAGAGCATGATTGTACGCAGTATTGCGATCGATGCGTTACACATACCTGCAAAAAGACAGAGAAGGCACCGTTTGTATGTGATTCCTGTAGTGAGAAGAATAAGAAAGCATGTAAGTACAATAAGTATTATTACATTGCAGAAAAGGCTGATGCAAAGGCGAAAAAGGTCCGTTCAGAATCGCGGGAGGGTATTCGCTTAACACCACAGGAATTAAAAACTTTAGATGAAGTTTTATCACCGCTTGTTCGCTAGGGACAACCTTTATCCCACATATGCAATACGCATAGTGAGGAAATCAAAGTGTCAGAAAGAAGCATCTATAATTACATAGAAGCAGGCGAATTAAGCATTTGCAACTTGGATTTGAGGAGCAAAGTGAAATACAGGAAACGCCGTAAGAAGCAGACAGAAATCAAGTGCAACAAATTCAACTACAGACAGGGTAGAACGTACGAAGATTTTCAGAAATACATGGAAGAACATCCTGATATACCAGTAGTAGAAATGGATACGGTTAGAGGACTTAGAACCAAGGAACAGGTGCTGCTTACCATTATGTTTAATAGTAATTCTGTAATGCTGATGATTCTGATTGAAGATGAAACAGAGGAATCAGTAACAGAAGTATTTGATAAGCTTACGAAAGCATTAGGTATTAGGAGATTCAGAAAACTGTTTCCGGTGATTTTAACGGATAACGGACGTTGCTTCAAAGATGCTATGGCACTTGAATATACGAAGAATGGTTCGCGCAGAACAAAGATTTTCTATTGCGATCTGCAAGCTTCGTGGCAGAAACCTCACATCGAAAAGAATCATGAATTTATAAGATATGTTATTCCAAGAGGGAAAACCTTTAAGGGTTATACGCAGGAAGACATGACTTTAATCGCAAATCATATCAACAGTACAACAAGACCGGGACTGGGATATAAAAGTCCATACGAGCTTGTGGAAACTGAAGAAATGAAAAAACTGTTGGAAGTGCTTAACATGTCACAAGTCCCCGCAGACGAGATATGTTTAAGTCCAAAGTTACTAAGTAAAGAATAGGAATGAAAAGCAGATAGTTAATCATCCATAATCAATACGAAGTGGGTTGCATTAACTTTTGCAGAAGAAAATGCGAGCCGCTATTTTAGCATGTAAACAATTAAGCCATTTTCAACAGTTTTAATCGGATTATATCACACAAAATACCAGAAAAACAGAAAATACATTAATTAATGTGTTGGAAAACTTTATGATTTTGCACTGAGTTTTTCATTTAAGGATGGGGAAGTGACAACTTTTCTGTTCTGGCTTTTTTTAAATAAAAACGAATCCCGTTGTGCGAATTGTGCAAAAAAAGAAATCGAATAAGAAAAAAATTGGTCAAACTGAGCAGAAAATGATTGATTTTGTGCCGACTTGGGGCTACAATAATATTTGGTGTATTTTATGTTTTTAAATCTTTAGCGAGGAAGAAATATGGAGTACTTATCAATCAGTCAGGTGGCAGAGAAATGGGGTATTAAGCAGCGTAGGATCAGAAGGCTATGCGAGGAAGGAAGGATACCTGGTGCTCACAAGATGGGAGCATACTGGTCTGTTCCTGCTGATGCTGAGAAACCAAAAGATGAACGCATCAAATCTGGGAAGTATATTTAAGAAGAACCAATAAAATACAGAAGCATGCCGGGAGATGATTTACCAATGCCAATTAAGATATGGCCAAATGACTTTGAGCGAAAAGAACATATTTATGCCGAGGAAAGATTCCTTTTGAGAAATGCCTTGAAGAATTTCAAGGAAGGCTGCTTTGTTACCGGAATTGATCCTCTTGGGTTTTGTACCGAGCAGGTTCATATGGGGATGTATATTTCTCCAGAGCAGGGATTAATTACATTCTCTATTGTGCAGAACAAAATTGATGCTACACAGGTACCTATGCTCCAAATGGCAGCTGAAAATATAGAACAATCAATTTATGAAAGATTGGTCAATTCAAAACTGCTTATAGTTCGCCATAATGAGAAGAAACTTTTAAAGTTTCCTTATAAGCATATTTATCTTTTTGTAAATGAGGATGTGCCGGTAAACTCTGTTGATGCAGATGCGTTGACTTCGTTTGCACCTTATTCTGCAATTAGATTTTTTATACCAACGACTGCAAAGAACCGTCCGAAGTTTGTGAAGGATCTTCATATATTTGAAAATATAAGGATGCCTTATGATTCCAATTTTAAAAGGATTACAGAGGCAGAATCGTTGGCAATATTTGAACGACTTGCTCCCGAATATACTGTTGTCATGAAAGAGAGGGAAGAAGTCTATGTGCCGGAAATTGAAGATGAACTTCCGGCTGAAAGCGAAGAAATTACAGGCGACGAAGTTGAATACAGGACGTTTTATCTGGACGATTATCAGGTCGGACAGATAAATGATATGGGTAGAGGACACAGGGTAATACTAGCAAATGCCGGAGCAGGCAAAAGTGTATTACTCCTTTCAAAAGCATTTAAATACACAGGAATGTATAAGGGAAGTAATGTCCTCTTAACTTGTTTCAATAACAACCTTGCTGATTCCTATAGGTTTAAAAAGTCATGTGCGGCAATGACTGGACATGATAGAAAACTATACATCCTGACCTTACATAGACTTGTAGCAAAGTTGTTTAAGGAATGTCTTGGAAAGACAATTGATGAATATGCTACTGATGAGGAAATAGAAGAATGTATAGCAGCTATTAAAGATGGACGAATAAAAATTCGTTTCAAGGCAATATTCATTGATGAAGTACAGATATTTACACCGTTGTGGCTGGAACTGTGCTATTCGTTGCTTGAAAGTTCACAGGAGTCGCTGTTCTTGATGGCTGGTGATCTGAATCAAACAGTTAGAAGCCAAAGCCGAAGAGGAGACGCTCCATGGAAAAAGATTGCTGACGGTAAGTTGGACTTTACCGGCAGAGTTAAATACATAGAAAAAAATTATAGGAATAGTCCGGAGATAAGTGGATTTCTTAATAGAATGCTGACTTATATGAACAGCAAATTAAGTGAACTAGACATGATTAATCTGGACGAATTCGAATATGACACTTTTGAAAATGGTGACAGCAAAAACGTTGCACTGAAAATAACAACGGAAATTAATAGAGGTCAGATAAAAGACGTTGTTATCGGAGCAATTCATGAGATAGCAGATAAATATCATATTGGATATTCAGAAATTGCTGTGTTATATCCCCAGAAAGGAAATCGCCTGTTCAAATATAACTTTTTGTATTGGGTGACTGAGGGGCTTAAGCAGGATCAAATTCAGTTTTCAATTATTTCAACACCAGAAGATGGTCAGAAGGTCAAGTACAGCGATACAAGAGGAGTGGTCTTGTCTTCAATTGATTCGTCATTGGGACTTGATTTTAGAGCAGTGATAATAGCTGGGCTGTATCCGTTTAATTATGTTTTTGATTCGAACAGCAATGCCAAGAAGTTGTCCAGCTGGGAAACGGTCGGGAAATTAGAACCTGACGTAAAAGAAAATGTTCAGGTTGAAATGCGTAAACTATATACAGCATGCTCAAGAGCACGAGAGGTTCTGTATGTCTTGAGCGACCTGACACCGGGAACGATTATGGATGATATCATCAAGAATGGAGAAAAGTAATGAAGGATTACAACGTTGTTGCTGAGTATATATCCCGAAAATATATTAAGAGAATATCTGGTCGTGACTTTCCAGAACGTGTTGTAGGTGACAATCCGGAATTAACCGTCATGGTCGGAACACTTGCTGAAGAAAGAGTAGAGCAGGCGTTTGATGATGGTTATAAAGAAGACCTGACGAGGCAGTTTGAGAGTATTCCATCAATCAGTCTATCATTTCAGATTGATAAGAATGCTTCGGGAAAGCTGAAAATAGTTCCTCGTGGTCTGCTGTTTTATACTGTTCTTCCACAGTTCGAGGAGATAAGAGATTATATAATGCGCATATGGTCTGAAAGAGATCATATGGTATATAGCAATATTCAGGAGCTGTTAGATAAATATCCAAATGAACACTATGAGTTACCACAGGTTTATAAGAAAGTTGAAATAGAAAAAGTTCTTGGTGAAGGAATAGAAATCTCGTTAGAGAACCTTAAAGCGGGTAAACAGCACCTTGAAGAGAGAATATCTGAACGACTGAATCTTGTAGCTGGTGAAATCAGTGAGGAGATCTGTATAGTGCGTGATGCAGATATATATTTTAATGACCTTGTTGACGAAGACCACTTTAAATTAAAATGTTCTGCCAAGCCTGAGGCGGTTAACGCTCATTGGGCAATAGACATCCTATTGCTTGTATCTGAAGATGAAGATACGAAGTATGTAACTTTACAGATGGTAAATAACACACCTAAGTCCGACCGGCAGAACATCGGATACCTCCCGAGAATATTTGATGCAGGCATGGATGTAATTGCGGAGCCTGATGTGGAATTTAAGGAAATTGATCTCAAATATTTTAAGAGCAGTTTCAAGAAGAGAGAGGCTGTATATGCAGTTGCTGAAAATGCATCAGTTGAATATGACAAGGAAAAGAACAAGCTGACCACGGTAAACATTCCTGTTTACTATCAGGAACGTACTGTTACGACTGATAAATATAAGGCATATACAAGGTTTGATGCGCTTATTGAAGATCCGGTTAAAAATCTGAAATATATTTTATCTGAACTGAATAAAGACTTTGATGCCTGTCAGAATGAATTTGATGAAGTAGAAGGACTGACGGAGGTAGCAAAGGACAAATACAGAGAAGCACTGTCAAATTATAAAAGCGAAATAGCGCGATTTGAATCAGGCATACAGCAGATTGAGTATACAGACTGGGTTCGTAAGGCATTTCTGTACATGAACAAAACTTTTAAGCTCAAAATAGGAAATGATACTCGACCTATTGAAGGCTGGAGACTTTTTCAGATTGTCTTTATTGTATCAATGATCTGTGAAGTCATTCGATGCGAATACAAAGATGATGACGATCCATCGATGAAGGCAGCAGATCTTAATGTTGCAAACTTGCTGTATTTCCCTACAGGTGGCGGAAAAACAGAAGCCTTTCTTGGAATTACAGTATTCTCCATGTTTTTCGATAGGTTGAGAGGAAAGAATGAAGGGGTTACTGCAATTTTAAAGTATCCACTGAGACTTCTTGCAGTCCAACAGCTTGAACGTGTTTTGACCGTCATAATGAAGGCTAACATTATCCGCGAACAGGAGCATTCACTTTCGAATACAACAAGGTTTGCTTTGGGATTCTATGTTGGTAAAGATAATACTCCGAACAGAATTGATCTATACGAAAAATTAAGTGATAGAGGACAGAAGAATGCCAGCAGACAGCTGATACTTGATAGTGATCAGGATACGCTAAATGATTATTACAGATTTATAGACAGCTGCCCTGTTTGCGGCAAGAAGATGGTAAATGTTCGTTTCAATAAGGAAGAATGGCGGTTGGAGCACGTATGTGACAATGCTAACTGTAGCGTAAAGGAACTTCCGCTTTACATTGTCGATAATGAAATATACAGATATCTGCCTACTGTAATTGTAAGTACTATTGATAAGATGGCTATGGTGGGCCTGACGGAAGAATTTAAGGCACTCTTTGGACAGGTAAAAAATCGTTGCCCAATACATGGATTTACAACAACCTCCAAATGTCTGTGTGCAAAGGCTGGCTGTAAAAATACAATAGAAAAGATACAACCGTTAAAGGATCCAATTCCTACATTATTTATTCAGGATGAGTTGCATTTGGTTAAAGAGAGCTTGGGAACATTCGATTCCCATTATGAATCATTCCTGAAGTATTATGCAGAGAATCTAGTTCCACAGGAGCAAAGAAAGAAGATCAGATACATAGGTGCAACGGCAACAATTTCTATGTACAAAGAACACCTTGGAAATTTGTATCACCTTGAAGGCGAAGGCAGGAGATTCCCATGCGAATACCCATCTGTTCAGAATGATAGAAACTTCTATTCTTCAATAGACAAGAATGATATTACACGAATCATTATGGGCTATGTTCCTTATGGAAGATCTATCACTGACAGTGTATGGCAGTCAGTACTAGAGATGCGCTTGATTGTGTATGACATGATGACTCATGTTGAGAATTATATTGAGCCATTAAAGAAAATGGGTTATGAAGGCGATGAAAACAGTCTCAAGGAAGAACTGTATGATTACTGGATCGAGCTGGTATATAACAAAGTCAAGAATGATGTAAACAACTTATATAATGCTTTCCAGAATCAGGCGAATAACTACCTGGAAGATAAGGGGATACCGCTCTTTGATCCGGAATCAATGACAAGCGACACTGATTTCCAGCAGGTCAGGAAGACATTGTTTGAAATACAGGAAAACAGAAGAAACCTTGAAGCGAAAAATTTGCTCCTTGCTACAAGCACCATATCTCATGGAGTGGATGAGGATTCATTTAATGTTATGTATTTCTTCGGTATTCCAAATAATAATGCTGAGTATATTCAAGCATATTCGAGAACTGGACGTAGGCATACGGGAATTGTTTTGGATCTTATCCGTCTGACCAGAGTGAGAGACAGGTCATATTTGAAGAACTTTGTGATCTTCCATCAGAACAAAGACGATCTTGTTGAACCTGTACCGATTAACAGGTGGGCAAAAAATGCTGTTTATTGCACATTGCCGGGGCTGATTGTTGGAATGCTGTATCAATACATTGCTTTGCAGAAGAACATAGAAAATGTTTACAGTGCAAGTACATGGAAGAAACTTCTGGAAGAGGAAGAACTGGATGTTGTGGAGCTGACAAGGCATTTAATAAGTGCATATGGTTGTAACGATAGTGAAAAAATGTCAGATGCATACAAAGAGGCAATTACCAATGAAACTCTTGCCATTATGAACGGAATTAAGAACGACACACTTTTACCTAATGAGTTTATTTCAGACACCATTAAAAAGTATTCACATGGGCATAGAAAACCGATGTCCAGCCTTAGAGATACGGAAGAGTCTGTGACAATTAGGATCGATTGAGGGTGGTATCAATATGAGTACAGAGATGAGTAGAAGTAAAAGTCAGGCAGTATATAGCTTCCTGCCCCATATGTGGGTGGCAAGCCGTGGTGATGCACAAAGCGTTACTGCTGAGATAATCGGCTGGAATTACCTCAAGATGGATAACATCTATCAGAATTTTATTGAAGGAGAGATTAAGAGGCAGATCCGCTTATTTGGTAATAGAGGTGGTGATATATCATCTTTTAATATCAATGATGGTGAGCATAGTTTTACGATTGTTGAACCTGCAATGAATGATACCGTTCAGGATATCACAGGCAGGAAGTCTCCGCTTGTATTCTACTGCAACAGTTGTCATCGCGCGTTTGAAGAACGCAATCCACAGGATATTGATCTGGCACACTGGGAGTGCCCCAATTGTCATAAATCCGGTGTAAAACAGTTGCAGATGATATATTCATGTGAATGTGGTCATGCTGAACCGGTAAAGATTCCTTATGTGAGAAACGGATCAAAAGATATTCAGTACAGACCAAATGATGGGCGCAGAGGTGCCTATCACATGTATGTAAAAAATAATGGTAAGGAAGATACACTGGAGCTCGCAATCAAATGTCCATCCTGTGGGCAGCGATTGACTCTGGACAACGCAGAATCATCAAGAAATTATAAGCCATTCTCACTGAAGATCATCAATATAGCAGACACGAAGAATGGTGAATTTTTTGAGAAGGGGATAGATGCGCAAAAGACATTGGTTTCAAAATGGCTTGGGAAATTAAGCCAGGAAAAGTTTCTTGAAATACTTGATAATATACCACTTGCATTCAGTGCGAGCAATACAAATGATGCCAAGAGAAAAGAAGCAGAGAAGGCAATAGATCAGATGATAACTGCAGGAATGATGCCGGAAGCAATGAGAGAAGCAGCTATCTCAAAGATGCTTGGCGTAACCACAGAGAATGCATTGTCGGTAGAACCATACACATCCTATTGTGACAAGATATTTGCCAAACGTAAGAAAGAGGACGAGGAATCATATAAGCACTGGATTGAAAACTTCTCATTCAAACTGATGCAGTATAACACTTTAAAATATGCTCCAAAGGTACTAACACTTGAAGATTCAATCAGTAAACAGCTTTCTATGGATTTTATTGATTCAAGGGAGGATATAACGGATTTGAATGAACGCATGGGAATTTCATCTATGCAGGTATCCTGTGACATCGAAGTTATTAACTGTTCATATGGATTTACAAGAAAAACGTCAGATCCTCATCTTGCTAAGAAACGTTTGAAACTGGTTGCCTTTGACCATTACAAAGATAATGTATCTAATCTGGTATATGGAACCAAGCTTGAAACTGAAGGTATCCTTTTTGAAATTGACAGAGTAAAGATTCTGGATTGGTTTCTTAAAAACGAGATTATAACAGAAGAACAGATGCCAGATACAGAAGACGAAGTGGCAGTGAAAGAATGGTTCTCAGAAAATGTTCACAGCGAGCTGGTTAATATCTTCAGCGGAGTGGATGATGGAGAAAAAATTACAAAGAATGTTTTGGCCTTATTGCATTCTATATCACACGCATTTATAAAAACTGCCGGTGAGATAAGTGGTCTGGAGGATACTTCGCTTACAGAGGTTATACTACTTGAAACAACCAGTATATTCATATATGCACAGACATCACAGGGTACACCTCTTGGGGCGCTGTCAGGAATGATTGAAACAAACTATTACAATTTCCTGCAGAAAGCGTTAGAGGAGACAAAAAACTGTATTTTTGATCCGATTTGTCTTGAACGAGACGACACAGCATGTAGTGCTTGCCTTATATTGCCAGAGATTTGCTGCGAATTTTTTAATCACGACCTGGGGCGTAAGTATTTATATACTCTTAAAGATAATAAAGATACAAAGAAACCTTTTATAGGATTTTGGGAGATGTAGACATGGCTGTAATGTTTCCAAAAAACATTAATGAACTTGATCCTCAAGATTCTGAACTGGAAGTATATAACCAGTTCAGAAAACAGCTGGATGACAGCTACACGGTTTTTTATTCTGTTGAATGGAATAGGAAAAGAAAAGATGGATCACTTGAAAAATCAGAGGCCGATTTTATAGTGGCAAGTCCGAAATATGGGTTCCTGTGCCTGGAGGTAAAGGGTGGTTCCGGAATTGATATTGATGGCGATAAATGGACGCTGCTTGATAATGTGCATGGTGACAGACCGCTGAAAAGAAGTCCTTATAAGCAGGCTGAAGAAAGCATGTACTACTTTAAGGATAAGTTCAATACTGAGTATCATCAACAGTATAGAGGACTTTTTGGAGCAGGTGCTATATTCCCTTTCTACGCATTACCACAGGTAGAATCGATAAGTAATCGTGACAAGGCATGTACTATTGAAGCCCAGGATATGGATAATCTGGATAAGAAAATTCGTGATATGTTCAAGACATGGGGCGGTTCCAAATATGGGAGAAATCAGTATATGAAGGAGAACCATGAATTCTTCCTTGATATGATCCGCAAACGTTCAGCTATGGCAGCTGCAGCTGGTGCACTTGTAAAATTTAAAGAAAAACAGCTTGATATCGTGAATAGAGTCCAGGATAACTATATCTACTTTGTATCCAATATCAGACAGTTTTATATGCGAGGTGGTGCTGGTACAGGAAAGACATGGATTGCAATTAAAATGGCAAATGCAGAAGCTGAGAATGGAGCGCGAGTTTTACTCACATGTAAATCCAAGGCACTGTCAGCAGTTATGAAAAATGAAACGAGTGATGCCGTTGATGTTATAGACTTGGAGTCGCTAAGAGAGAATACACCAGCTGGTTCGTATGATGCAATATTTGTTGATGAGGCCCAGGATTTTTCTGAAGAGGACGCATTTAACTTAAAGACCTATCTGAAGGATGAAAAAGCTTCCAGATTGGGCGTATTTTATGATGATGTACAAAAGGTAAGAGCAGAGAGCTTTGGTGATGCATTTATGATAGACACACCCCCGCTTCTTTTACATGAGAATATCAGAAATACCGCGAATATCTATAAATATGCAACCCAGGAAACAGATCTTGGCACAGATGTAATAACGAATCCGGTAGAAGGACCTACACCAAAGAGTGAGAATATAGCAGATGGTAAGAAACTGACTCAGCGGCTTAATAATCTGCTTAAAGAATATTTGGTAGACGAAGGGCTTAACACAACATCACTTGCAATTCTCGTGGACGATGCAGATTGGTTTATGGAGCAGTATCCTGAAGGTATTGCAAAATGGAAATTTATAAAACAACCTGTGACGAATGACGATGAGGTACGTGTTTCATCTGTGTTGGATTTTAAGGGACTTGAATCAGACATGGTCATATATGTACGCCATGAAGATGTTAGCCAGAACCTCAACTACATTGCTTATACCAGGGCAAAGTATTATTTGCTCGAACTAATAATAAAAAAATAATGGAAAGAAACAAATAATTCACATGAGTGCTGAACCAATATTGAAATGGGCAGGTGGAAAAAGGCAACTACTGAGCAGGCTTCTTCCACTAGTGCCGGAATATACAGGCAAATATATTGAGCCGTTTGTCGGAGGAGGTGCAATGTTTTTTGCACTTGTTCCGGAAAACGCTGTTATATCTGACTGCAATGAGGAACTGATTAACCTGTACAAAACAGTCAAGAAGTCTCCGGAAGATGTGATTTCAAGACTTCAAAAATACAAAAATACTGAAAGAGATTTTTACAAGATCAGGGCAAAAGACTGGCATGAACTGGAAAAAGAAGATGCTGCAGCCAGAATGATTTATCTCAATAAAACCTGCTTCAATGGACTTTACAGGGTTAATCGCAGTGGAGAATTTAATACTTCTTATGGCAAAAATCCTGATGCTATATTCTGCGATCCTGAACGAATCAGAGCAGCAGCAAAGGTATTGAAGAAAAAGAAAGTTTTGTGCAGTGACTATCGTAAAGTGCTGAAAAAGTATGCAGAGCCAGGAGATTTTATTTTTCTGGATCCTCCGTATTTTCAGATTACTGAAAAAGAGACCTTTCTGAGATATACAAAGGATAGATTTTATGAACCGGATCAGATCGAGTTGGCGGGGATAGTGAATGAACTATATGACAAAGGCTGTAGTGTTATGATTACGAATTCCAATCATGAGATGATCTATGACCTCTATAAAAGGTTTGATATACAGGTTGTAAAGGTAAACAGGTGTGTCAACTGTAAGGCAGATGGAAGAAAAGGCGAAGATGCGATAATTACAGCTTTTCATTAAGGGTGATTGAATTGAAAATTATTGACAATATGTAGAAAAAGCTTAATGAAGATCTTAAAAAAGAGCTTTCTGGCAACAGTAAGTTATCTATTGTTGTAGCAAGCTTTTCTATGTATGCCTATAAAGAGCTGAAGAAAGAGCTGGAGAATGTTGAAGAGGTAGCGTTTCTTTTCAATAAGCCTCTCTTTACAGGCAAATGCTCTAAGGAAATATTAGAAAGTGAAAGGAATATCTTTGGCTCAGAATTTGAGGCGAAGATAAAAAGTGATCTGCTTCAAAAGAAGATAGCCAGAGAGTGTGCAGACTGGATACAGAAAAAGGTAAGATTCAAATCTAATGTATCTGGTGAAATAATGCCCGGTTTTGTTGCAATAAACGGGAAAGCATATACCGGCATACAGGATTTCACGAAGGTGGATCTTGGAGCTGCAACCGGAAATAATGCATACTATCCAATCGTTAAGACAGATGAGACAGAAAACAGCAGATATTTCCTGAAAATGTTCGATGAGATATGGAATGACACTGCCAGAACAAAAGATGTTACCAAGGAAGTCTTAGACAGAATAGCTTTTCTCTACAATGAGAATTCGCCTGAATTTCTGTACTTTGTAATACTATATAAAATTTTTAGTGAGTTTCTGGATGATATTACGGAAGATAAATTGCCAAATGAAGCGACAGGGTTCAAGGACAGCAAAATCTGGAATACCTTATATCAGTTCCAAAAGGACGCTGCGGTTGCAATTGTAAACAAGCTTGAAAAATATAATGGATGCATATTGGCGGATTCAGTAGGCCTTGGTAAGACCTTTACTGCACTCGCAGTAGTGAAATATTACGAGAGCAGAAACAGATCTGTTTTGATTTTGTGCCCTAAGAAACTGGCAGAAAACTGGAATACATATAAGAGTAACTATATTAATAATCCGCTGGCTGCTGATAGGCTCAGATATGATGTTTTGTTCCACACTGATCTTTCACGAGATCATGGTAATTCAAACGGTCTTGACCTTGGAAGAATTAACTGGGGTAACTATGATCTGGTATGGAGAGTTTAGAATTAAGACCAATTGAAAAAGCAAAAATATCCTGTGCAAGGAGGTTGTTTAATGAGATTTCTACTGAGAATGTTGTATATCACGATGTAGATAGTTATCAGAGCTTGCTAAATATCATGCCTTCAATTGACAAGAAGATAATGAATGCATAGTGATTAAGAAGGGGCGGTTACATGATTAAATGGAATTTTCCATCAAGAAATAATGGCGATATAGAAGGATTTTCTAACCCTGCGCTGGAATGGTTTAAGGGAAATCCGCTTCGCGCAATGGCAAGGGAAATATGTCAGAATTCGCTTGATGCACAATACGATGAGGATAAGCCAGTTACAATCGAGTTTTTTAAGACTTATGAAAATGCTTCTTCTTTTCCAGGGATGCAGGAACTTCAGAGCATTCTAATTATGTGTAGGAGTTTTTGGCAGAAAGATGGTAACGAGAGGGCGCACAATTTTATAGACCGCGCTCTTCGAGATATGCGTGATGGGAAAATTACTGTTTTAAGAATAAGTGATTTCAACACGAAAGGGCTTGAAGGACCTTATGAATCTGGAAAGATTACCCCTTGGGTCAGCCTTGTAAAAGGTACGGCGTTTTCCGTGAAATCATCTAGTAAAACAGCTGCTGGAAGTTATGGCATAGGTAAAGCGGCACCGTTTATCAATTCAAAGTATCAGACAGTATTTTATCGTACACAGAATCTAAACAACGAAAAAGCTGTTCAAGGAGTGGCACATCTCATGTCCTTTACAGATGAGTCATATGGTGATTCGGATCCTATCAGACGTTCGGTTGGCTATTTTGGGGAATCTGCTGGGAATCTGCCAGTTGCTATGATCCCAGCATTGGATAGGATTTATGAACGTAATGAAGTTGGAACTGACTTGTTTGTTCCTGGATTTGATTATGTCGTAAATGGAAAAAACGACTGGGTAAATCAGATGATTGGGGAAATACTTGAAAATTTCCTCATGGCCATTGAATACAACAACCTTAATGTAATTATTGAAAATCAGGAGGTTACAAAAAAGATCTCAGGTATATTGTTGCTCGTAACCAGAAATATGCCAAGGATGCATTCTGCTTTAATAAAATTTTGCTTGCTGACCCAGACAAAGTCGTAGAAGAAGTCAAGGATTTTCATTGCATGGGGCAGCTTCGTTTGAGGCTTATGTATGCAAATGATTTGAATAAGAAAATCCTGGTTGTAAGAAAATCTGGAATGAAAATTACAGAGATCAAAGGTCTTCCCAAGGGTATTTCATACACTGGGATCTTGGAACTTCAAGGAGATGGGCTGAATGTCTTCTTTCGTGAAATGGAAAACCCAACACATGATAAGTGGGAGCCTAATCGACACTCTGATCCAGACAGGGCAAAACTATATAAAAATGAGGTTGAGGACTGGGTGAAAGATGTCATTCGGCAGAAAGTCGAAGAAATGTCTGGAGCAGAAACACTTATAGACACTGGAAATCTTTTTAATACGGCTGATAAATCTACACCCACTGATAATGAGAATGAAGATGTTCCGAAGCGTGAAAACGTTGTAGATACAACGAAGTCAGTCGAAGTTGTTGTTAATCCTACAAAGAGTACTTCTGTTCGGGGAAGTGGCGGATCAGGATCAAGAAAAGTAAAAGGCACCATTGATGACCTTGGAAAACTTAGTGGTCATAGGCATCGTGATGGTGAAAAGCCGAGAAAGCCTACCGGAAGAAAAGGCAGTACAGATGATGCAGGGCAGGATAATGTTTTTGCAGGAATGACAAGCGTAAATGTCAGGGCAAGAGTAATAAGTGTCGGAAACGGAACAAATAGGTTAATTTGTACTGCCGAGAAAGCATTATCCTATGGTGAAGTACAGGTTCTTGCAACCGGAGAAAATGGGAAGTCTTTGCCAATTCATATTAGCAATCTTGTAAAAGGAACGAATAAAGCAGAAGTAAAGAATGGAAAAATAATTCTTCATGATGTTAGTCCTTCAGAAAAGGTTGTTGTGGATTTTCAGGTTTCTGGAAGACAGAACTATGCGATGGGGGTAGAAGTTAGTGGAAATCAAGAATAGACTTTTTCCTTATCCTGTCCTTTGTGAAGATACGGATGACTATACAGAAGGCGAGTTTGTAGTAGACACAGAGGTTGTTAGTCAGGATATAAATACACTTGAATTACGCTTCAGAATGAATCTGGATAATCCCGGTCTCAAAGGCCTTATTTCGCAGGGACGTGCTGAGTATGTTATTCATATTGAATGCTCTAATACTGCATTCAGGACAGTCATTCACACCTTTTCAGAAGAGGAAGTATATCGAATCAGTAATAGCAGAGTTAATGGTGAGGTTGCTCTTTTGGGAATGATCGTATCACTTAACGATATTCCTTTTTACCAGAACAGCAAACTGAACGCAGATTATGATGATATTGATCTTATGATACCGCGTGCCGCAATCTTGGCATATTACAACATGCCAAAAATTAATGTCCTGAAAAATTATGAAGAGTTGGCGCAAGAAGACTCTCTTTTTAGTGTGGTTAAGGAAATGCGATTGGATCAAAATGAGCAGAGACCAATCCATTTTCAATTGGATCGTGAGAGAATCAAAATATTCGTGGATGAAGAAGTATATGGTGCATATCTTCAGTACCAGAATAATCTGACTATGAGACCATTGATTTTGTCTGTGCTTGTAATGCCCGCTCTTACATATATGGTCGAGGCACTACGCAGAGATGATGTCTCAACATATGAGAATACAAGATGGTTTTTGAAATTCTCAAAGTTTTACCAGCAGCAAGAAAAAGATTTTATTGATGATGTGATTTATGGAGAGGATACAATAACTGAAATTGTTCAGGAAATGCTACAGCTTCCTATTGGGAAGACCTTTCTGAATATGCAGGAGATGTTAGGGGAATAGTGATATGAAGCTGTTTTTTATGAAGCAGGATGCTGTTGACTTCATGAAACATAATATGGAACGCCTGTACACTCATTATTTCCAGGATAATGATAATTCTTGGATGGAACAGGAGTACGGCAGTAATCCATTTGCTGAATTCATGGATGTGCCAGATTTTGAGCTGTCAGATATTGAGTCGGGAACTATTGGTGAAGTCGATTTTGGAAACTGCAAGATTTTGTACAACAATCTGAGAATGCTAAGCGAATCACAGTGCTCTGATGAACGACTGTGGGCAGGATTGTGTAATGGGACTTTTTATGATTATGTACGCAGAAGATATCAATACGACAAGAAGCAGCTTAAGAAGAAGGAAACTGATGCAAGTGCGGTAATTAGCCGATTCTTCTTTAGTGGTGGTGGACGAAGTGGCTTTTACAGAAATGTTTTATCCAAGTGTTGGTGGGTAGGAAGAGCAACATTTGATAAGGCAGCAGATAATCATTTTGCTAAGTTAGACATTATTGGATCGGCCGATCTGACAACAAAGATAAGTGACATTTTTTACAGCAATACATTTTCTTCAAACCCGGTTATCTTAAACGGAATCTGCGATGCTCTTAAATTTTTTGCCGACAGGGGGCAGACGCTTGATGAGAAAACGCATATCAGAGCTGCGATGCAGTATTTAAATGCTGTAGGCGGTGCTACACTTCTTGATGCATTATCCGAAGATGATATTTCGAGGATAATGATAACAAGAATCTCCGCAATACTTAAAGGTCAGGCTGTAGATATCGATGTTGATGAGTCTGAAGAGGATCAATTATTTGAGGAAATAGATGAAGATTTGGAAGAAGCTGAAATGACACTTCAGGAAGAGGAAGACGAATATGACGAGGCTTCGGATTCTGATGAGGAGTATGAGTTTGATGAAGATTCTGACGATGAGTTTGATGATGAAGAGAATCAGGAAGATGAGGATGTTGAAGAGTCAGTAACTGAGAACTCCGCTGAATCACAATCACTTACATGGTTCGACATGCCAGAGGAAGAGGACGTATTACCTGCACCTGATTACATAACATATGGTTGCTGGGTAAAAGTTCTTAGAGATGAAGACAATAAGGAGCTGGATTATCACATCCCGCTTAAGGATGATAAAACAACAAAATGGTATGAAATAATGCGAAGAATGATGGGACAGCAGAAAGGATTCCGCATGTTTTTGAGCGGTAAGCACTATGTTGTAACTGATTTTGGGTGGGAGTAATTGTAACTAATCAGGCTATTTATTAAGGAGTGAAAACATGGCATAAGTCGGTTGAAACAAATAAAAGTTGAGGATAAGAAACTCTTCCGGTATAACAGTGATGTTATGAATGCTTTGGTGAAAATTATAATCATTATTTTAATGATGCCGTGAAAGATGTATATGGAGGCATGGTATGGTTCCAAAAAGAGCGTGTGAAGGATAAGAATGGGGAATGGAAACCTAGTGATTGAAGGAATAACTTCGTCTGAAAGTTCGTTAAATGTTACCAAAAATTCGTGATAGCCAAACACTTCATAAATAATAATTGGAGACTATGAAAAAAGTCTGTAAATAATAATCTTCTATGATAATGATTGAGCTGGAAGTGCTAAAATAGGCTTCCAGCTCTTGATTTATATATACGACATGATTTCGAGCATGTCAAGAGCGGACGTCAAAAACGTCCTTCACGTCTCTATATTTCTTGTTGATAAAGCAAAAGGAGCTTTCAGAATAATCTGATTGCTCCTTTTAAATGTTCTGTTATTGAACAATTCTCAAGAGCCAATCCCTTTATTTAAGCCATTTGTTGATTTTTTACTTATTAAAAAACAACCAATTCTTGTACGGTAAAACAATATTATCGTTGATGATATTTAGTTCAAAGGAACTTAAAGACCACTTAGAACTAATTCTATCTCTTACTTCTTTAGAATAGTCAAACGCTTTGTGATAACTAATGATTTTGTTTAAGTACTCGTTCTTCTTTTTGTATTGTAAACGCTCCATAGTGGGTACATCCACACAAGCAGCCGCTCCTTATAGAGCGGCTTACAAATCAGTTTGCTTCCTGCATTCCGCAGGCAGCTTATCTGACCACGGAAGCAGATCTTCACAGAATCCAGTATCATGATCATCCATGTGTTTCGGGATTTCTGCCAGAAGATGTTCAAAATAGTTATACGGTTTAAGGCTATTCGCTTTTGCTGTCTCGGCAATGCTGTAAATGATTGCGCTCGATTCTGCTCCGGCAACGGTGTCAATCATTACCCAGTTTTTCTTTCCGATACAGAAGCCGCGGATGGACTGCTCTGCAGCATTGTTGTCCATCGGAACCTCTCCATCTTCAAGAAAACATCTCAGATACTGTTCCTGATTTAAGGAGTAGGTAAATCCATTCGCAGTTTTGCTTTTTGCCGGAACTTTCATCAGATTCTGTTTTACCCACGCAAAATAAGCATCCACCAGAGGCTTTACAGTCAGCTGGCGATGTCTCAGGCGCTCTTCCGGGCTCATTGTTTCCAGTTTGTTTTCCTCGCGATAAATTGCCTGGATCTGCTTCAGTGCCATATACGCAAGGGTGTTTTTACGTTTTTCCTTCGGCTGAGCTTTGACAGCTTCATCAAAACGGCGCCTTGCATGAGCCCAGCATCCGGCAATCTTTAAGTCATCACGCTCTTTTTCGATTGTATGATAGACCTGATATCCGTCTGTGACGCAGACACCACTGAAATTTTTCAGAAACTCCCTTGGATGGTCTGCTTTACGTGACGGCTGGTAATCATACAGGACGATCTGCTTATCCGCATACATTTTTCCAGTACGGTATACCCACATGTAATGCTTGTCACCTTCGGTACGGTCTTCTTTTGTTACACGCACCGGAGTTTCATCGGCCTGGATTACATGATAATCATACAGACACTTATGCAGATAATCATAGAGGATGGAAAGATATCTCTCTGCACAAAGGATTGTCCAGTGTGCCATATCTGCGCGGTCAATGTTAACTCCCATCCTCTGAAAATCCTGCTCCTGACGGTACAGCGGAACGGCATTGACATACTTTGCATTTATGATGCCAGCTTCTAGCGATGGTGATACCAGGCTGTTGCGAAGCAGATATCCGGGATGTTCAGCTTTCTTAAAGTGGTTATCTTTCTTCGATTTATATACACCGACATGATGTTCTTCGATTTCGACTTTCATCGGGGTAAAGCGATAACGCCTGAAGATTTCATCCTCAAGCTGATACCATCCGTCTTTACCGAATTCGGCCGTTAGTTCTTCTTCCGACAGCATGTGTTCCACAGGAACAACCGGAAGATTACGGATATCGGCAGCGCGCCTGCCTTTGGTCTTCGTTGATCTTGGTTTTTGTGTCTTTTCATCGTCTGCTTCCGACTCCGCAAGCGCATCAACCGCTTCCGCTTCGTTAAAGTACACGATGTTGCCATCAACTTCCATGAAACAGATCTGGTTTTCGGTATCCAGCTTTTCGGAAGACCGTCCATAACGATTGTTGTTTAGTACAGCGACCTGCTCCAGTAACAACTGCAGTTTGGCATCGATATCCTTAAGCTGTGACTGTTGGACAAGAAACAGCTGGATGAGTGTGGACTTGTCAAAGTTATTCAGTTGTTCTTCTGTATACTCCATCGCCATAACGAACCATCCTTTCGATGCTTCTATTATAACGGATATGGACATAAAAAGCGAATGTCCGTCATTTCAAAAATCGTCATTATGCCTATAAATACAAGGCTTTGTAAACGGTATGCATCGGTTGGGATTTCTGCCCTCGTGAAATGATAACTACAGATTAAAACCGCATGGAGGTCATCATACGTTCCTGACAGATGCTTTGATGCACTTACAAGTATTGTCAGTATACTGCTTTCTTCATGGTGAAAAGCAGTTGAAAATTTCTACTTTTTGCACAAACATCATGCCTGATATTCAGGTGGCTCTGCCGGCTGGACAGATTTCTTCGGTGTGATTGTAAGTCCCTCCATCAGCCAGCGGAACTGCCTGGGGGTAAGGGACTGCACATCAGATTCGGTGCGGGGCCATACAAACTTTCCATTTTCCAGCCTTTTGTATAAAAGAAGGAAACCGTCCTGTTCCCAGACGAGTCCCTTGATACGATCTGCTTTCCGTCCGCAAAAAAGATATAGTGTGTCCGGAAGGTAAGGTGGATTGCCCGTTTTGGAATTGATGATAGAAACAAGCGTATCAATCCCGGAGCGTAAATCGGTGTAGCCGCAAACAATATAAATCTGTTTGAAACATGTGGCGTCATTTAACATCGCGAATCACCTGCAGTACCTTTCTGAGCAGTTCAGATGATGTCAGCTCTGTAACACAAAGAGTGATATCATTTACTTTTATTTCTAAAGAAGCGGAAACAGATTGCCCCGATTGTATCTGTGTTGCATCAGCCGGAATCTCCATGGTCATCAGTTCTGCCGGAACCGGAACAACTGACTGCTCTGCAGGTTCTTTCGGAATCGCTTCCAGACAGGCTTTGCAAAACTGTTTCATCCGGTAATAATAATTCGCTTTCGTGATAGAGTGGCTGTTACACCATTCATCAACAGACATTCCGACTGGGCGTTGGTTACATTCACGGATCATCGATGCCCATTCGCGAAGACGGTATTGGCGTGCAACTAAACTTGTTTTACTCATAGACTTAACCTCCACATAGGAGTCAAAAAAGTTGAGACTCAACTTTTTTGACTCAGTTTAAATAGTTAAGTCAATTTTCTCAAAGAAAGAGGCGTACTTCTATATACTTGCTATGGAGCGTTTACATTATTTGTGCCCATGATTTCCGTAATTGTGGATTCGCAGAAATCAATGACTTCCAGAGCTGAATCATATTCCTTATTCTGCACCAGCATATTTGCAAGGGATAGTGTCTGCTGCAGGGTATCATTATTCTCTATCAATCCAAGACTGGCATATTCCCTGCGTACTGTGAAAGCTGTCTTTAATTCTGTTACAGCTTCTTCACGTTTCTTCCGGAACAGATAAGCAGTAGAGAGGTTGTTATGCAGGTTTGAAAGCAGATTGGCAGAACGAGCATCCACAGCATTGGTCTTATGGTAATTTTTCATGAGAGCAATCGCTTTCTTATATTTCTTGATGGCATTATCATATTCCTTGCGTGGGAACAGAAGCTGTGCCTTGTAATCTAATAATAATGCTTTGTCACAGGCAGAAATGTGGTTGGTTTCTTCCGTAATCTCTGGTGTGATTCGTTTAACAGGTTCGGAATAATCTTATCTCTGAAATCCTCCTCCATCGTATCCCATTCATCTTCTTCATAAGTCCTTACCTTGGTATTGGACAGACGAAAGCAAGAGAATTGCTTTCCAATCCGGCCAATGGTTTCACGGTAAGAATCGGTAACAGACTATATACTCATAAGGGCAGATTAGACCACTGGTTACTGAATCAGATTCTTTCATAATAAGAACACGGAGGAGTTTCAAAATGAGAATTCAATTTTTGAAACGGATTGATAATTGTAAGGTTTTATGGTAAAATAGGGACGATATTTGGAATCCTTCCTATTCTACACTTAGGAAGGAGGCACATATGGGTAAATCCCTTAATGGTAAAGAATTAGGTAAAGGCTTATCACAGAGAAAGGATGGTCTTTATCAGGGAAGATTCGTGAATCGTTTTGGCAAGAAGCAGACGGTTTACGCAAAGACGCTGAATGAGGTAAGACAGAAGCTTAGAAACGAACAGTATGAGGATGAAAAGGCACTCAATGTTGTTACGAAGGACGTAACGCTTGACGAATGGTATGAAATCTGGATGGATACCTGCAAGAAGAATTGCAGAGCCTCCACCAAGGAGACATACGCAGGTCATTATCGCAGAATACAGAAGGCTCTGGGATGGAAAAACTCACATCCTTGAATTTACTGATTATGCAGCAGGCGATTAACGAACTGGAAACAGACAATGAGCGTAAGAATTCGAAAAAGATTCTGGTCGATATGCTGGAGAAAGCAATAGACTCTGATTTACTTATCAAAAATTCTGCTAAGCAGATCAATACTGTGATTTCTAAAGAGGTTAAGAAAGAACGTAGAGTATTAACGGTAAGTGACGCGGAGCTTTTTTTAGCTATGCGAAGGACACATTCTACTACAATTTATATGTGGTAGCAATCGACACAGGAATGCGTATTGGTGAGTTGATGAGGCTTCAGTGGTCTGATGTAGACTTTGAAAAAATGGAAGCGGTGTAAAAGTGTGTAGTAAAGCAATTTGAGACAATAATAAAGGCGTGAAAGCCTTATAAACAGGAGGTTTTAATAAAATGGAAGCATACAAGCAGGAGTTTATTGAGTTTATGGTAGAGAGTGATGTTCTCAAATTTGGCGATTTTACACTGAAAAGTGGAAGAAAATCGCCATTTTTTATGAATGCGGGTGCTTATGTGACCGGTTCCCAGTTAAAGAAACTCGGAGAGTATTATGCAAAAGCCATCCATGCCAATTATGGGGACGATTTTGATGTACTGTTCGGACCAGCGTACAAAGGTATTCCGCTGGCTGTGGTTACCGCAATCGCATTCAGCGAATTATATGGAAAAGAAATCCGTTACTGCAGTGACCGCAAGGAGGCAAAGGATCACGGGGCAGACAAAGGCGGATTTTTAGGAAGCAGTTTAAAGGATGGAGATCGTGTCGTTATGATCGAAGATGTGACAACATCCGGCAAGTCCATGGAGGAAACGGTTCCAAAAGTACGCGGTGCTGCAGACGTGGAAATCGTTGGGCTTATGGTCAGCTTAAACCGTATGGAAGTCGGACAGGGCGGTGTCAAGAGTGCGCTCGACGAGATCCATGAGAAGTATGGATTTGAGGGAAAGGCCATTGTTACTATGGAAGAAGTGGTAGAACATTTATATAATAGGGAATGTCAGGGTAAAATTGTAATTGATGACACGATCAAGAAAGCCATTGATGCTTATTATGAGCAGTATGGATGCAAATAAGCCAAAAGGTTGTGGGAAAGAGAGATATATATATGAGAAACCGGAGAAGACGTGGCTATAAATTTACAGAGAAAAAACATTCCAGACAGGGAATCCTGGCCACGATATTAGCACTTGCGCTTCTGGTATGGTATCTTGTGTTCCTGGAGCTGGCTTTTCGTGGAGGCGGTTCGCTCTCGCCTTATTACGGGAGTGCAGGAGTGGTTGCCATGATTGCAACATTTGTTGTTCTGGTGATTGCAGGCAAAAGTCTGCGGGAGGAAGATTCGTTTCCGCTGTTCCCGCGGCTGGGACTGGGACTGACCCTATTGGATATGGTTTGCTGGATAGGAACCTATACTTGGGGATTTTTGAGCTAAAAAGGATAGAGAAGGAAACTTAATAATATGAGCTTTAGAGAGATCAATCACAAAAATAATGAGGAATACTGGGAACGGCTGGAACTTGTGATGGAGCGCATAGAGGCAGTCAGTGAGGAGGAAGCTTCTGGTGTGGAGGAACTGTACCGGGGATATTTCTTTGAAATGTCGGAACTGTTTGTCGTCTTATACAAGTTGGCAGAAGCGTCCCTGAGCGGAAAACTGGCAGAGATTTCCACTCTGGAAGGGGAAAAAATCAATCGCCGCCTGTATTTGGACGTGGAGGAGGATTATGCAGATAGTTATGCAAACCCGGCATATGCTGTCAGTCGGATGGGCTGGGAGTACGGACCGCTGTTATCCGCCCTGGATGCCAGATTGCATGGAATTTATACCAGCTGTATGGAAGGCAGTATCCGCTATCTGTGTATCTATGCAGAGCTTTTTGTGGAAATTTATAACTGCTTTGAGGATGTGCAGAATCTGAATGTACAGGAGATTAAAAAATGTATCTATTCTTTTATGCACGATTATACAGAAATTTTCAATGCAGATGCGATTTGCAGGCTGATCGATCCGGCCTATGATTATTTCACACAGATTGTTATGGAGGCAGATCTGGATCATCCGGCATATCTGTACCGTTATGGACTTTATATCGGAAAAGACGAAACCGAATCGGCGCATTTTTTGCAATCCCTGACCAGGCAGCAGGTGCAGGCGATGGCAGATACCTTTACTGAGGGATATCGCATTGGATTTGAGACAACCGGCAAAGATATTACGAAAAAAACGGTTGTGGAAATCCGCTATCCGATCGGATTTGAGCGGATGGTACGCGCGGCTATCCACAATTTTAAAAAGATTGGATTGCAGCCGGTGTTGCGCCCGTATTCCATTTCTTTGAATAAACAGTATATGTACGATCATAAGGAGGATCGCGGACTGTGGCTGGATAAGGCTTTGGTTGAGCGGGGCCTTGAAGTAGATCGTACTGTCTGGGACAAGCACAAAGAAATGGCTCCGAATTACGGAGGACCGGCCGTGATCGAAATTTTCGGGACAAAGCCGTTTTCGCCGGAGCAGAAAGAGGAGCGCGTTACCTATACCGACAAACAGAGGGAAATCGATGTGTATGAGCGCAGCGAGAAGAGCCAGCTGATCAATCATTACATTCACGGGGAGGAACGCAGTTTTACGATTATTGCTTACCCGGTTCCGTCCATCGGAGAAAAATACGAAGAAATCTTTGCGGAAACGGTGCATATCAATACGCTTGATTATATGCTTTACCGCAATATGCAGCAGAAGATCATTGATGTGCTGGATACGGCGGACCGTGTGCACATCAAAGGCTGTAACGGAAACCGCACGGATCTGTATGTAAAGATTCATCCGCTTTCCGATCCTGCCAAAGAGACCGCATTTGAAAACTGTGTGGCAGATGTCAATATTCCGGTCGGGGAAGTGTTCACATCTCCGGTATTGCAGAAAACAGAAGGAAAGTTGCACGTCACACAGGTCTATCTGGGGGAATTCCTTTTCAAGAATCTGGAACTGGATTTTGAAAACGGAAGAATTACAGCTTATTCCTGTACAAATTTTGATTCTGAGGATGAAAACCACAAGTATATAGAGGACAATATTCTGTTCCATCACAAAACACTTCCGATGGGAGAGTTTGCAATCGGAACAAATACCACCGCATACCGGATGGCACGGAAATATCAGATCGCGGATAAGCTTCCGATTCTGATTGCGGAAAAGACAGGTCCGCATTTTGCGGTCGGAGACACCTGTTACACGTACGATGAGGACAACATGACATACAATCCGGATGGAAAAGCGATCATCGCAAGGGACAATGAAATTTCGATCCGGCGCAAAGAAGATATTTCAAAAGCATATTTTAACTGTCATACCGATATTACGATTCCGTATGATGAGTTAGGAGCGATTACAGTAGTACGTGCAGATGGCACGACGACAGATATTATAAGAAACGGGCGGTTTGTCGTTCCGGGAACGGAACCGTTAAATGAGCCGCTGGATGCAATGGAACCATAAATTTTTTCACATATAGGAGGATATTTAAAATGGCACAAGTAGGAATTGTAATGGGCAGTGATTCAGATATGCCGATCATGGCAAAGGCAGCCGACATCTTAGACCAGCTGGGCGTCAGCTATGAGATGACGATCATTTCCGCACACCGCGAGCCGGATGTATTTTTTGAATATGCAAAGAGTGCGGAGAAAAAAGGATTTAAAGTGATTATCGCAGGTGCAGGTATGGCAGCACATCTGCCGGGCATGTGCGCAGCAATCTTCCCGATGCCGGTCATCGGAATCCCGATGCACACCACTTCTCTTGGCGGAAGAGATTCCCTGTACAGTATCGTGCAGATGCCGACCGGTATTCCGGTAGCAACCGTAGCAATCAACGGCGGAGCAAATGCCGGTATTCTTGCAGCAAAGATTCTTGCAACCAGTGATGCGGATTTACTTGCACGCCTGAAAGAGTATTCGAAAAACTTAAAAGAGCAGGTTGAGGCAAAGGATGCCAGATTGCAGGAAGTGGGATATAAGAACTACTAATTAGATTTATTAACATATATGATTGGTAAAATCGAAAAATACCCGATATACTATAAGTGACAATAATAGATTAAAACACAGATATTAGGAGGAAAAATAAATGGATTACAAGAACGCGGGCGTAGATATCGAAGCAGGATATGAGTCAGTGGAACTGATGAAGAAGTTTGTAAAGGGAACCATGCGTCCGGAGGTATTAGGCGGACTTGGCGGATTTTCCGGTGCTTTTTCGCTGGATGCGATCAAGAATATGGAAGAGCCGGTTCTTTTATCCGGAACCGATGGATGCGGAACCAAGGTAAAACTGGCTTTCCTGATGGACAAGCATGATACGATCGGTATTGATGCCGTTGCAATGTGTGTCAACGATGTAGCCTGTGCCGGTGGTGAACCGTTATTTTTCCTAGATTATATTGCATGTGGAAAAAATTATCCGGAGAAAATTGCAACGATCGTAAGCGGTGTGGCAGAGGGTTGTAAGCAGTCCGGATGTGCACTGATCGGTGGAGAGACTGCAGAGCATCCGGGACTGATGCCGGAGGATGAGTATGATCTGGCCGGATTTACCGTAGGTGTGGTTGACAAGAAGGATATCATTACCGGAGAAGACGTAAAAGCCGGGGATGTGCTGATCGGTATGGCAAGTTCCGGTGTACATTCCAATGGATTTTCTCTCGTGCGCAAGATTTTCCGTATGGACAAAGAAACCTTAAATACATATATGGATGAGCTTGGAACAACGCTTGGCGAGGCTCTTCTTGCTCCGACCCGTATCTATGTAGGCGCATTGAAGTCTATCAAGAACGCCGGAGTACGTGTGAAAGCCTGCAGCCATATTACCGGTGGTGGTTTCTATGAGAATATTCCACGTATGCTTCCGGAAGGAAAGCATGCCGTAGTGGAAAAGAACAGCTACCCGGTTCCTCCAATCTTTACCCTTATGGCAAGAGAGGGAAATGTAGATGAGCATATGATGTACAATACTTACAACATGGGACTTGGAATGGTTCTTGCAGTCGATCCGGTAGACGTGGACAAGACGATGGAAGCAATCAAAGCAGCCGGAGATACTCCATATGTGGTTGGTAAGATCACAGACGGAGAGAAGGGTGTAACATTATGCTAAAAATCGCAGTATGTGTATCCGGCGGCGGAACCAATCTGCAGGCCATTATCGATGGAATTGAACAAAAAACAATCACAAATACAGAGATTGCGGTAGTGATCAGCAATAATCCGGGAGCATACGCTTTGGAACGTGCAAAAAAGCACGGAATTGAGGCAGTATGCATCAGCCCGAAGGAGTATGAGAGCCGTGCGGCATTTAATGAAGATTTTCTGCGCAGACTTGATGCGTATGAGGTGGATCTGGTTGTGCTGGCAGGATTCCTTGTCGTCATTCCGGAACAGATGATTGCAAAGTACAGAAACCGCATCATCAATATCCATCCGTCTTTGATTCCGTCTTTTTGCGGAACCGGTTATTATGGGCTGAAAGTGCATGAAGGGGTACTTGCCCGTGGCGTGAAAGTCACAGGTGCTACCGTACATTTTGTGGATGAGGGAACAGATACCGGTCCGATTATTTTGCAGAAAGCGGTAGAAGTGCAGGAGGGCGATACGCCGGAGATCCTGCAGCGTCGTGTGATGGAACAGGCAGAGTGGAAGATTATGCCACAGGCGATTGACCTGATTGCGAATGGAAAAGTGACAGTGACAGACAAAAAAGTACATATCAGTAAATAAAAAGCATCACAAACTAGGAGGAGAATCATGAAAGTTCTTGTAATTGGAAGCGGTGGACGTGAGCATGCAATCGTAACAAGTGTTGCAAAAAGTCCGCGGGTCGATAAAATTTATTGTGCACCTGGAAATGCAGGAATTGCTGCATTGGCAGAGTGTGTGCCGATTGGTGCCATGGAGTTTGACAAACTGGTTGCCTTTGCAAAGGAAAAATCCATTGATTTTACGATTGTTGGTATGGATGATCCGCTGGTTGGCGGAATCGTGGATGTCTTTGAGGCAGAGGGCTTAAAGGTATTCGGACCGCGCAAAAATGCAGCGATTCTGGAAGGATCGAAAGCATTCTCCAAGGATCTGATGAAAAAGTATCATATTCCGACGGCTGCTTACGAGAACTTTACCGATCCGGAAGAAGCTTTAAAATATCTTGAGACGGCAAAGATGCCAATCGTGTTAAAGGCAGACGGTCTGGCACTCGGAAAGGGTGTGCTGATCTGTAATACACTCGAAGAGGCAAAAGAAGGCGTGCGTACGATCATGGAAGATAAGAAATTCGGAAATGCCGGAAATACGATGGTAATCGAAGAATTTATGACCGGACGTGAAGTATCGGTTCTGACCTATGTGGACGGAAAGACCATCCGCATCATGTCTTCCGCACAGGATCACAAACGTGCCAAGGATGGAGATCAGGGACTGAATACCGGCGGTATGGGAAATTTCTCTCCAAGTCCGTTCTATACCAAAGAAGTAGATGAATTCTGTAAGAAGTATATTTATCAGCCAACTGTAGATGCTATGGCTGCGGAGGGAAGACCATTTACTGGAGTTATTTTCTTCGGACTGATGCTGACAGGGGAAGGACCAAAGGTTCTTGAGTACAATGCCCGTTTTGGAGATCCGGAGGCACAGGTCGTTCTTCCACGTATGAAAAATGATATCATTGATGTCATGGAAGCATGTGTCGATGGAAAACTTGACACGATTGATCTGCAGTTTGAGGACAATGCAGCTGTCTGTGTTGTACTTGCATCTGACGGATATCCGGTTTCCTATGAGAAAGGATTCCCAATCAGCGGACTTGAAAAGTTCGAGGGCAAGGATGATTACTTCTGTTTCCATGCAGGAACTGCATTCGATAAGGAAGGACGCATCGTAACAAACGGCGGACGTGTCCTTGGCATTACTGCAACCGGAAAAGATTTAAAAGAAGCAAGAAAGAAAGCCTATGAGGCAACCGAATGGGTGGATTTCGCAAATAAGTATATGCGCCATGATATCGGAAAGGCAATTGACGAGGCATAATGAAAAAAGGAATCATATTTGATATGGACGGAACACTCTGGGATTCCGCTGCGGAAGTGGCAGAGTCCTGGAATGAGACCGTAAAAAGAGCCGGCTACGACAGAAAACCGATTACTGTAAAGGACATCCAGTCAGTAATGGGAAAGACGATGGATGTGATCGCACGGATTCTGTTTCCGGATCTGGAAGAAGGCGAACGCCAGAAACTTCTGGCACAGTGTGGGGAAGAAGAAAATGATTATCTCCGGATACACGGAGCAACTCTCTACCCGGATATCCGCAGGACAATGGAACAGTTGAAGAAAAAATATCATCTGTATATTGTAAGCAACTGCCAGTCCGGATATATAGAGGCTTTTCTGGATTATTACAAACTGCACGATCTGATAGAGGATACTGAGTGCTACGGAAATAATGAAAAATCAAAAGGAGAGAATATCGCGTTACTGTACAGGCGGAATGCATTGGATGATGCGGTATATGTAGGTGATATTCAGGGAGATTACGATGCAAGCATGGATGCGGGGGTTAAATTTATTCATGCGGCATACGGGTTTGGTACAATAGAAGACAAGGTTCCTGAAATTCACAAATTCTGTGAATTGGAGAACGTGGCAGATCAGGTTCTGCAGTAGATAAGAGGTTACTATGCGGGAGCAGAAAGAACAGGAAAAGCAAAATGAACTTCTCAGGGTGGTTGCAGAGCAAAACCATGAGAGATTGATAGAATATGATGTAAAAGAAGACCGGGCAGTGGTTTATGCGATAGAAAATGACCGGTTCGAGGTCCTTTTTGATATCGAAGACTATGTAAAGAAGAACCATTATGGATCTGTTTTTATTGATCCGGAAGATAAAAAGGTATTTCGCAGAGCGATGCATGCATGCCTGCAAAAAGAAGGGACTGTTACGGTCGATGTCCGTTATTGCGAAAAAGAAAATCAACCGGAATGGTACCGTTTTTATCTGGTGAGTATTGCGGAAGAAGATGGAAAAACAGACCGTATGGTGGGGCGTTTTTGCTGTGTGCAGCAGGAGAAAGCCATCACGGAACGCATGCGGCGCCGGGCAGAGATTGATGTACTGACGAATGTGTATAACCATAAGGCATTTGAGGAATACTGTGCAAAAGAACTTGCGGAATGTACAACAAATGCCTTATTTGTCATGCTTGATATTGATGATTTTAAAATGATCAATGATACGCAGGGACATGCGGTAGGGGATATGGTCTTAAGCCAGACCGGAAGTATTTTAAGTGAAGTGACCGGTGACCGGGGAATTGTCGGCAGGCTTGGGGGAGATGAATTCGCGGTGTTTGCTTCCGGCTTTCAGAATTCTGTTGAAATGGAAGAATTTTGTGTCTCCCTGCGTGAAAATTTGAAAAAGATTATCTTTGATATGGAATATTCCGTATCTATCGGTGCTGCGAAACTGGACGGACGAAGAATCAGTTTTCCGGATTTTTATTATGAGGCAGACCGGGCAGTTTACGCGGCGAAAAGAGGCGGAAAAAACCGGATTGTTTTTTATGATCAGATCAAAGAAAATCAGGAGCCGGAAACGGCAGATCCGGTGGAACCGATTCTCGCACAAGGCAATGAAAAATCCATGTTAAGACAGCTCCGTACCTGTATGGAAGCGCTTGGAAGCGAGGGAATCGGAGATGCCCTTATGCAGACATTTGAAGCGCTGCGCCAGTATTTTGACGCGGACTGTGTTGTGCTTGCCTATGCAAAAGAGGGCGGTATCCGCTATGTGGAAGAGTGTCACAGGGATACGGCACAGATGATGGCAAGACTTGTGACCGAGGAAATTGAGTCAGGAGATGCAGAAGGAGTTATTCAGGAAATAGGACAACTCGGGGACGTGGTGATTCCGGATATCAAGTCGCTGAGAGAAAGTCATCCGGTGATCTATGAATATCTGGCAGAACTACGTGCATGGTCTGCAGCCGGGATTTCTTTGTATACCGGAGATCATCTGCTTGGAATTTTAATGGTTTTAAACCCACACAGACACCTCGAGGAGGCCGATGTTCTTTCCATGCTTGGCACGACACTGGCTGCGCGGATTGAACTTCGCAATCTTCAGGAACAGCAGGAATATGACCGCACACATGACAAACTGACAGGTCTCTGGAACCGGGAGGGATTGTCCGTTATGGCACGCACTGGTGCGGACAATATGTTCTGTTCACTTGGCGTAATCACGACCGATGTGATCCATCTGTCGGAGATTAATAAACAGTTTGGCTATATCAGCGGCAACCGAAGACTGATGGAAGTTGCGGAACTATTGAAATCCATGTTTCCCAATTACCGGATTTACCGGTATGATGAGGATGAGATGCTGGTTTTGTGTATCAACATTAAACGGCAGGAAATGGAGCAGCAGGTGGAAAATCTGCAGAAAAGGCTTGCCGGACTTGGCTTTGGCGTGGCGATGGGATACAGCTGGAGTGCGCATCCGCAGACACGCAGCCAGATTGCAGAGGCAGAGGTTCTTATGAGCAACGATAAGCTTAAGCTGATGCATGGCACAACCGTGATGAAGCGCATGGAGCAGAGCGTGATAGATGAGATCAACGATCTGATGGAGCGTGGAAGGTATCTGGTATATCTGCAGCCGAAAGTGGATATCCACACAGGGCGCACAGAGGGCGCGGAGGCACTGATCCGGCAGCTGGATGATGAATTGGGCATTGTGGGACCGGGGATGTTTATTCCGGTGCTGGAACATTACAATCTGGTGCATATGATTGACCTGTTTGTTCTGGATGAAGTATTTCGTTATCAGAAGGAACAGATCCGGGAAGGACATCGTACGGTGCCAATATCCGTGAATTTCTCGAAGATGACGATCATGTATCCGGAACTTATTGAAAAAGTAACGCAGATGGTTCAAAAATATGATATTCCGGTGGAACTGATCCATATTGAGGTAACGGAGACCGTGGGAGACATGGATCATGTTCTGATTGAAAATGTTGCAAACAGCCTCAAAGAACTCGGATTCAGACTGTCAATGGATGATTTCGGAAGTCATTATTCCAATCTTGCGGTACTGATCCAGTATGATTTTGATTCTGCAAAGATTGACCGGTCCATGGTAACCGAAATTACCAATAACCGCAAAAGCCGGATTCTCCTCGACTATATGACTTCCATGATCAATGATCTGGGAATTCACTGTATCGTCGAGGGAATCGAGACAAAAGAGCAGGTAGATATTTTAAAGAAAACAAAGGCAGAGATGATCCAGGGATTTTACTTTGGAAAACCTGTGCCAAAAGAAAAATTTTATGAAGCCTTTATCGCAGAATAGTGGAGCATATCACACGAACGTCAGGCTGCTGCTGACGCAGAGTGCTCCGTATCCGCTCTGCGGATTGGGGTAGGAAACGGAAAATGGAAGCTGTCTGGCACCTCGGATCAGATATGCTTTCATTTTTTCGCCATATAGAAAGGGATCATTGTTCTGTAGAATGCCCCACTGCATGAGCAGTGCGCAGCTGCCGCTTACAAAAGGAGCAGCCATGGAGGTGCCGCTTCGGGATTCGTAACCGCCCCCGACAGCACAGCTGGTGATGTCGACACCGGGAGCGACCAGATCCGGTTTGACCTGTCCAGTATTCCAGGTATATCCTCTGCCGGAAAAAGGGGCGAGCGTATTGGTGGAAGAATCGTAGGCACCGACGGTAATGACATTTCCGGCGGTGGAAGGTATCGTGAGAGTGGTTTCCGTTGTCGGCGTGAGAAATTGTGTGGCAGTCCCGCGGATAGCGGCCGCCGGCATCCACAGATCAATAATTCCTTCGATGACAGACCGTGCTTCTGCGGTAAAAAACCAGACACCTCCCGAAATATAGTCCCGCCGCGGCAGCAGATCGATGGCAATTTCCTGATACAGACTATAAGGGGAGGGAAGTCCGTAGTACACCAGAATCTGTGTGGTGCCAAAGGAAAAGCGCCAGCTGCCGGGCTGATTGGGAATTTTAAATGAGGTTCCGAGTCCCGGAGGAGTCAGCTGAAAACGAATATCATCCCAATAATTTTTCCAGATCTGAATCGAAAGAGAAGATTCATAATTTCCAACGGCAAATTCAATTCTGGCAGATTCTAAAGAAGCCAGTCGGGCGCTGGCATGCCCGCCGTTGTTTCCCTCATTTCCACTTCCGACAACAATATTAATGCGTCCGAGATTTGAGACATAGTCCAGGTAGGTTTCCAGAAGGGATGTTCCGCTGTGGGAGCCGTAAGTATTTCCAAAACTCAGGTTGATGACAAGAGGCACGGTATGTTCGATGGCATATCTTACGGAAAAATCGACCGCCTGCATCAGTTCGAGCGTGTTTGGAAATCCCTTTGGATCGGGCGAGCCGAGTTTGACGGCAAGAAGTGAGGATTCCGGGGCAACTCCGCGGTAGAGTCCGCCGGAGGCACGGCCGTTTCCGGCGGCAATACCGGCGACATGGGTTCCGTGCCCTGTGACATCTGTGCTGGGTACAAGTTCCATGCGCTGCTCAAAAGTGTCTGCCTGAAGTGCCGCATTGATCTGTTCCGGAGAAAAAAGTGTACCCTGTGAATAACCGGCGGGGGCAAAGCGTCCAGCAGAAGGATCAGCGAGGATGGTCTGGTCCCAGAGAGCAACCAGCCGTGTGGTTTTGTCCGGATTGCAAAAATCGGGATGCGCATAGTCAATACCGGAGTCTATCACAGAAATCAGAATGCCTTTTCCGGTCAGACCATAGCTGCTGTTTTCCTGAATGGCACTCAGACAGGAAGCCTGCCGGGCAGAAACAATCTCAAAGAAAAGCTGTCTTGGACGTTCGATATATATTACTTGTGGAAAGGCGGCAAGTGATGGAATGTCGTCCTCGGAGATTTTCACTATGGCATAATTTCCAAGGAGAAAGGTAAAGGAAGAGGAAGGAAATTCATTCTGTAACGTCTGTGGAGAACCGGTGTACAGAACAATCAGATCCCAGAACCCGTCAGAGCTGCTCCCTGTGGACAGATCATCGGAAGCGTTTCGTTCGACGGGAGTTGCCTCAAGCGAAGCGCGCAGAGAAACATCAATTTTCTGATTGAAGTCCATCGTATTCATATTATCCATAAAATCGCACCGCCTGATGTATTTTGATAGATACATCTATAGCTTTTTAATGAAAATTTATGTACAATAAGAACATATTATGCTTAATAGAAACCACGAAAAAGCAAAGGAGATTTTATGTACGCTGATGAAAATGTAATCAAGATCAAACATGCCGTTTTGCGTGAGGTTGCAAAACTGGCATTTGAGGGTACTCTTGATGCGGAGAGAGACCACATCGCGGTTCGTCTGATTCCGGGCCCGACACCACAGTTCCGTTGCTGTATCTACAAAGAAAGAGAAATTATCCGCCAGCGTGTCCGTCTTGCAGAGGGCAAAGCCCCAGGACCGGAGGATAATGGAAATGTGATTCAGGTAATCAGTGCAGCCTGTGAGGACTGTCCGATTTCCAGTTATACCGTTACAGAAAACTGTCAGAACTGTATGGGAAAAGCATGTATCAATGCATGTAAATTTGGTGCTATTGAGGCAGGTCGTCATCGTTCCCATATTGATCCGCAGAAATGTAAAGAGTGTGGACGCTGCGCAGCCGCATGTCCTTACAACGCAATTGCACATTTAAAGAGACCGTGTAAATTTGCATGTCCGGTCAATGCGATTACATACAATGAATACGGTATTTCTGTAATTGATGATTCCAAGTGTATCCGCTGTGGTAAATGTATCCATAGCTGTCCGTTCGGAGCAATCGGATCTAAGACATTTATGGTTGATGTCATCAATGCCTTAAAGTCTGATAAGAAAGTATACGTGATTGCAGCACCTGCTACCGAGGGACAGTTTGGTGCAAATATCACAATGGGAAGCTGGAAGAAAGCTATGCAGGAAGTTGGATTTAACGGATTTATCGAAGCCGGATTAGGTGGAGATATGACCGCTGCTTCCGAAGCCGCAGAGTGGGTAGAGGCATACAAGGCAGGAGAGAAGAAAGTAACTTCCTGCTGTCCTGGATTTGTTAATATGGTTCGTCTGCACTTCCCGGAGATGGCAGATAAGATTTCCACAACCATCTCTCCAATGTGTGCGGTATCCCGTATGATCAAAGCACAGGATCCGGATGCTGTGACCGTATTTGTCGGACCATGTGTAGCAAAGAAATCTGAGGTTGTCGATCAGAAGATTGAAGGCAATGCAGATTATGTGCTGACATACAGTGAGATGCGTGCCATCATGAGTGCCAAGGGCGTAGAACTGCAGCCAAGCGATACCAGCTATCAGGAGTCTTCCGTATACGGCAAGCGTTTCGCAAACTCCGGTGGAGTTACCGCAGCAGTTGTCGAGAGCATGAAAGAGATGGAAGCTGGCATTGAGCCGAAAGTATGCAAGGCAAACGGTGCCGCAGAGTGCCGCAAGTTCCTGATGCTTATGAAGGCTGGCAAGCTGCCGGATGACTTCATTGAAGGTATGGCATGTGAAGGTGGCTGCGTCGGTGGACCAAGCTCCTTTAACGATATGCTTGTGACAAAGAAGTTCCGTGACGAACTTCTTCAGAAAGCAGATGATCGTCAGATTCTTGACAATTTGAAGAATTATCATATGGAAACATTCTCCATGCACAGAGAAGAAGAGTAATATTAAGATGGGGCCGTCGCTTGCGATGGCCTCGTTTTTTATTCCACAGTGGTTAAGGACAATAACAGTAGCTGGTGAGCAGATGCAGTCCTTTGTAAATGTACTGGCAGATAATGAGAACGCATGGCTTATTACAGAAAAACAAAGTGGAGCATGCATCGGATATGTTACGATGGATATTCCGTATCCACAGCTTGCAATTGGGGAGATCGGTTATGTGATTGGCGAGAAATACCAGAGGAAGGGCGTGGGCAAATGCGCGAAGAGATATTAAGGAAGCGTTAAGGTTTTTTAAGGAAAAGAAGATGGTTTGCAGCAAATGAATGTGATATCGTAAACACATGGAACATGTTAGTAAGAAAAAGAAAGGGAAATGGTTATGTTAGAAGTTGTACATGTGACGAAACGATACCGCAGGGTGCTTGCAAATGATGATATCAATCTTACCATAGAGGATGGGCGCATCGGAGTACTGCTTGGACCTAACGGTGCAGGAAAAAGCACGATTATAAAATGTATTATGGGATTTCTGAAATATCAGGGACAGATACAGGTAAACGGTCTCGAAAATAAGTCCATCGAGGCGAAAAAGATCATGGGATATATTCCGGAAATTCCATCGCTGTATCCGAACCTGACTGTGGATGAACATATGGAATTTATTGCACGGGCATATAAATTAAAGGATTATAAAGCCTATAAAGATGCATTGCTGGAACGGTTTGATCTGACAGATAAGAAGAAAAAATTCGGGGATGAGCTGTCAAAAGGGATGCAGCAGAAACTGTCCATCTGTTGTGGACTTTTGCCGAGACCACGGCTGGTACTGTTTGATGAGCCAATGATCGGACTGGACCCACATGCCATCAAAGAACTGAAAAAGGTGTTTGAGGAATTGCGGGACAGTGGCTGCATGGTACTGGTCAGCACGCACATGATTGACAGTATGGAAGAATTATGGGATACCACTTATATCATGAAACAGGGGCGGGTAGCCGCTGTGGTTGAACGTGAAAATTTAAAGGATAACAATAAAAGTCTGGAAGATATTTTCTTTGAGATTACAGAGGGCGCGGCTCTGGAGAGAGAGGTGTAGGCGATGCGGTTATGGGGTTATTATGCATGGCATACCTTTTGGAACACGATAAAAAAGATGTTTCGAAGTACATTTCTCGTGATCATTCTTGCCATTTTTGGATTTGGAATCATATTTGGACTGATTGCTGGCGTGGTCGGTTCCATGGTAGAAAAGCAACAGTCGGTGGAAACCGTGGAATCGTCTTCGGAGGCTGATCGCGTACAGGAAGAAGCAACGGAAGAGGAAGAAACGCAAAAAACGCCACAGGAGATTGCCGCAATCAAAACCTATGTGGAAGCCGGAGTGATGATTGTTTTTCTTGCGATATTACTTTGGGGAATGTATTCCGGTTCTAAGGACGGTACGGATATTTTCCAGATGGCAGACGTGAATCTGTTGTTTACGGCACCGATGAAACCACAGTCCGTGTTGATGTTTCGACTGAGTTTTCAGATGGTGGCAACAGTTTTCGCGTCCATATATCTGGTTTTTCAGATTCCAAATCTCGTTGTAAATATGGGATTGGGGGCATCGGCAGTTGTAGCCATTTTTGCAGGGTGGATTCTGCTTCTGGTGTTTCAGAGACTTATGATTGTATTGACATATACGGTCTGCACCACACACGAAAAATTAAAACCATATGTGTTTCCTTTGATCGTGGGAATTGTTGTACTGCTTGGAATGATTGCAGGAGGAACATATCTGGCGAATGGGCAGAACCTGCTTGAAGCAGCACATATGACTTTTGCCAGTCACTGGCTGCGGTATCTTCCGGTCATCGGCTGGTACAAAGGCATGATTATGTGTGCAGTGAATGGGGAACTGTTTTCGTTTCTGGTTTATCTGGGATTGCTGCTTGTAAGTGTGGCGGTACTGATTTTTGCCATCTGGCATATGAAAGCGGATTTTTACGAAGATGCGCTGGCTTCCGCGGGAAAACGTGCACAGATGCTTGAGGCAGCAAAAGAAGGACGGGTTATCGCAGGAAAAGCACATGCAAAAAAGCAGCAAAAGGAAGGAAACTTAAAGGGCTGGGGCGCATCCGTGTTTTTTACAAAGGAAATTTATTGCCGTAAACGTACGGCAAAATTTGGAATCATAACCAATACGATGCTGTTTTACCTGCTGGTCAGTGTCGGTATTTCCCTGTTTTGTGTCAGGATCATGGAGGTGTCCGGATTTCTGGTGCCGGGCTGTATTTTGTTTTTTGTACTTTTCTTCCGGAATATGGGAAATCCGATTGCACAGGAGACTGCGCGAAACTGGCTGTTTCTGGTGCCAGAGAATCCATACAAGAAAGTTTTCTTCGGGGTGCTTGCAGGAACATCCCTCTGCGCGATGGATCTGCTTCCGGCACTGGTGGTTTCGGCATTGCTTTTGCATGAAAACCCGGGGATTATGATTCTGTGGTATCTGACGTATCTGGTGGCGGATTTTATGTTTTCGGAAGTTGGGCTTTTGCTGGAAGCTCTTGTTCCGGCGTCTGCGATGGATACGGTTAAGAGTATGATCCAGATTTTGCTGCGTTGCATTATTTTAGTAATTGTTGCCGTTTTTCTGGCAATTGGATATTTCTTTGGCGGAATTGCAGGGGCTTTAGTGTTTACCTGTGCAGCTTCTGCCGGAATCGGCGGAGCGATTTCACTGATTTATCCATGGATGCTGCATCAGGGCAGATAGGAGACTGCTCGCAGGTGCCTCTGTAAACCGCAATACAAAGAGTACATTACGGTTCACGGATTACTCTGCGAACAGTAACTTCGCAGCCCATATAAAATAAAAAAAAATTGCGCTTGCCGAACATTTGTTCTTGTGATATGATGTAAAAAGAACGGATGTTCGGCGTTTTTGCGGAGGGATACTGGATATGAGAGAAATTTTGCAGATGGATCGTATCATGGAAAAACTAACCATACTTTCGGCAGCTGCCAGATATGATGTTGCGTGTACTTCCAGCGGGGTGCAGCGTGGAGGAGATGGTACACATACGGGAAACGCATATGCAAGTGGAATCTGTCATGCATTTACCGGGGATGGGCGCTGCATTTCACTGCTTAAGATTTTATATACCAATGATTGTATCTATGACTGCAAATATTGCAGGAACCGTTGCAGCAATGATGTGAAGCGTGTCAGTTTTACACCGGAGGAAATCTGTAAGCTCACGATGGAATTTTACCGCAGAAATTATATCGAAGGATTGTTCTTAAGTTCCGGAATTTTACATTCTCCGGATTATACCATGGGACTTTTATATGAGACCCTTTATTTATTGCGCACAAAATATCATTTTAACGGATATATACATGTAAAAGGAATTCCGGGAGCATCAGCGGATCTGCTGGAATTAACGGGGTATCTTGCAGACCGCATGAGTGTAAATTTAGAACTTCCCACGGCCGATGCGCTGCGGCAGATTGCGCCTAACAAAGTGCGTAAAAACATCCTTTCCCCGATGCGCCAGTTACAGAATGGAATTCGGCAAAGCCGCGAGTTTCACGGGGTATCGAGTATGAAAAGCCGGATGTATCTGGATGAGAAAACCTATTATAACCAGATGGCAGAGATGAAGGAAAGTTATGCCCGTCTGCAGGACTACCACGACGGAATTGCTGCCATCCGGGAGCATAAAGCGCGACAGAGTGCAGTACAAAGCTGGGGAGAAGAAATTGCCGGTGGGGAGAATTCCAGCAGAGTGAGAAACGTGCAAAAGAAGCTTCCGCAGACAACGCGGGGATTGATGCGGCCGGATCATTATTTTGTGCCGGCAGGACAGAGCACACAGATGGTGATCGGGGCATCGGATGAAAGTGATTATCAGATCATTTCGGTTTCAGAAGCTTTGTATCAGAAGTTTGAGATGAAGCGGATATTCTATTCTGCATTTATCAATGTGAATCATGACAGTTCCCTGCCAGATTTGCCTGGGCCACCATTGTTACGTGAGCACAGGCTCTATCAGGCAGATTTTCTGTTGCGGTTTTATGGATTCCGCGCAGATGAATTGCTGTCAGAGAAAAATCCGAATTTTAACGAACAGATTGATCCGAAGTGTAATTGGGCAGTGCACCATCTGGAACTGTTTCCGGTGGAAATTAATCGTGCGGATTATTATACGCTGCTTCGTGTGCCGGGGATCGGAACAAAAAGTGCCCGCCGGATTATGGCGGCCCGGCGGTACGCAAAGCTGGATTTTTCAGATTTAAAGAAGATCGGTGTTGTTCTGAAACGTGCAGTGTATTTTATCACCTGTAAAGGAAAGATGATGTATCATACCCGTATGGAGGAAGGATATATTACACGGAATCTGATGTATCAGGAACGTCCGATGCAGATGCTGCTTTCGGATGGAACGGTGCAGACCTATGAGCAGTTATCACTGTTTGATGACAGGGGGGAAATTGTAGTATGAGTGAACAGATCGTGCTTCGATGTGAGGATTCTCTGGAAGGAATTTTTACAGCACTTTTCGATGCGTTTGTGTGCAAAAATAAAATGAAAGCTCCTTATACAGACAGTATTTCCATTGCGGCCGGTGAAGGAGAAATGACTTTGTTTGCCAGGGAGATCGAAGTACAGACAGATGCGCAGAAAGTGCAGAAGACGGTTTACAGTATACAGTCGAGACTGGGGTATCCGGTGTATGATACACTGCTTCATGCATTATGCCATTTTGCAGAGGATCGGGGGACAGCAGTTCTTGGATATCTGGTGCGTGCATTTGCACAGGGACGCGGTATTTCCGATCAGCTTGCCGATCCGTTTGCACTTCGGGTGATGGAGTTGTCCCGTAAGGTAGGTAATGAGCTGGATAAGCTGCTGGGATTTGTGAGATTTCAGGATCTGGGAAGTATTCTTGTGGCGCAGCTTGCACCAAAATGCAATATGGTTCCATTGATGATGGATCATTTTTCGGATCGTTTTCCGGATGAAAATTTTATTCTCTACGATGAAAACCGAAACCTTGCTGCCGTCCATGAAGCCGGACACAGCTGTGTTCTGGTGAGCGGAGAGCAGTTTCAGATTCCGCAGGGGCATATGGATTATTTTGCTGTGCTATGGAAACAGTATTTTGCCACCATGGAAATCCGGGAGCGTCACAATGAGCAATGTCAGAATCATCTTTTACCAAAATGGTATCGCAAATATATGACGGAGTGGAATTAATAAATAGAAACGAAACTTGAAAACATTTCTTAAAACCAATATAATGAATAGAGTTGCAGTTATAAAACTATGGCAGAAAAGAATGATAGCAGCTGGCACATAGGAAAATTGGAGGAATGGAAATGGAACGTTGGGATATCTACGATAAAAATAAAGTGCGGACAGGAAGAACCATGGAGAGGAATCATTTCAATCTGGCAGATGATGAGTATCATCTGACGGTACTTGGCGTGATCAGGCGTCCGGATGGCAGATTTCTGATTACTAAGCGTGTGATGACAAAAGCATGGGCACCCGGATGGTGGGAAGTTTCCGGTGGTGCTGCGCAGGCAGGAGAAGAATCGGAAGAGGCAGTGCGCAGGGAAGTTTTAGAAGAGACCGGACTGGATGTAAAAGAAGCGGAAGGTGGTTATGTATTTACCTATCACAGAGAAAATCCGGGCGAAGGAGATAACTATTTCGTAGATGTTTATCGTTACACGATGGATGTTACGGAACAAGATGTCCATCTGCAGACGGAAGAAACAGACGGATGTCGGTTTGCTACACCAGAAGAGATCAGGGAACTCGCAGATCAGGGAATTTTCCTGCATTATGATAGTATCAAACGGGTATTTGAGGACTAATTACAATGGATAGGAGAATATTTTAAAAGATGTATTCCCATACGCAAAAAAAGGAATGTTGCAGAAATGCAACATTCCTTTTTTTAATCGTTGTATCCAATATCTTATTCTAAAGAAAGAAAAAGGTACATAGAAACTAGATTAGTCGGCAATTATTTCACTACTGTTACGTTAACTGCCTGAGGACCTTTAGCGCCATCAGTGATTTCGAATTCTACTGCTGCACCCTCTTCGAGAGATTTGAAACCCTCCATGTTAAGTCCTGAGTAATGTACGAATACATCGTGGCCGTCTTCAGCGGTGATGAATCCGTAACCCTTCTGGTTGTTAAACCATTTTACTGTACCTTTGTTCATCGAAAGTACCTCCAATATATTTGTGTTGCCTTGCAACTATGCTAAGAATAGCATAACCAATTGGAAATGTAAAGCAAAATCTTCGTAAAATAGCCGGATTTTAAAGCACTTCAAAAGAAATGTCGTGTTGTGAGAGAAATTGTCTGACAAATTTGTCCCATTCCGGTTCTAATGTCTTATCTGTGGAAAAAATGCGGTAAGAAATTCCGGTAGTCAGTGTAAGCATCTGATTTTGAAATTTGATGTTCATGGACATGGCGGAAATATCTGCCGGGGTATAGGAACTTCCGATTCGTTCCATGGTACGTTTTTGATTTTCCGGCGACAGCATCAGGACGAATTTAAAGGAGGATGGAGCCTTTTTTCCTTTGATCAGGTCAAAGATGCGTGGACGGAGCATGGAAAATGGAAGAAAATGAAAAGTTTTAATACCGAGTTCTTCGGCTTCTGTATCTGTATAGAATCCTTTGGTAATAGTTCCATCAATCACATAGCTTGCAAAAGAAACGACAATGCCCTCCTGAAGCAGAAAATGGTCAAAAATTTCAGTTTTGAGAAATTTATTCATAAAATCTTTTTTGTTTGTTAATGCAAGAGCCAGCATAAAAAACCTCCCCATTGTGAAACCGATAAAACGGCAGCTGATATAGTTTAATTTTAGCATGAGTGACTTCATCTTTTCAATCATAATGTGTTATAATGCCACTGATTGATAGAAAATGCACGGTTACTGCTCACAGGTTCCCCTGCGAACCGTAACGATGCAATCACTTAAGAAAAGAAGGGAAACTATAACTATGAAAGAATCATTTTTGATAGATGTTTTAAAAAAAGGAGTATCACCGTTTCATTGTGTGGAAGCAGCCATGGAGACGTTAGAGGAATCCGGCTTTGAGGAACTGGAGTATGCCAGACCATGGAATCTGAAAAAAGGAAAGGCTTATATGATGAATCATCATGGAACAACGCTCTATGCATTTACAGTTGGAGAAAACTTCCGTGCGGATGCAATGCTGCGCATGGCAGCTGCACATACAGATTATCCATATCTGCGGATCAAACCAAATGCGGATTTTGTGACAGACCGGTATGCGCAGGTGAACGTGGAAGTATATGGCGGACCGATTTTAAATACATGGTTTGATCGTCCGCTGGGGATTGCAGGGCGCGTGATCGTTCGAAGCAAAGATGTGTTTGCCCCGAAGACCATGCTGTATCGTTCCGGTCGTCCGGTTCTTATTATTCCAAACCTTGCCATTCACATGAACCGGGAAGTGAATAAGGGAGTGGCAATCAATAATCAGGTAGATTTGATGCCGGTTGCGGATATGCTGCCAGAAGAACAGCAGAGTACCGATTATTTCCTGTCATTTCTTGCGGAAGAGCTGGCAGTAAAAAAAGAGGATATTCTGGATTTTGAACTGAATACATACTGTGTGGAAGAACCGGCATATGTGGGGATAAAAGAGACACTGCTGTCTTCTCCGCGACTGGATAACCAGACATCCGTTGCGGCACTGCTGGCAGCCATCGTGGAAGGAACACGGACCGATGGTATCAATCTGATCGCACTGTTTGATAATGAAGAAATCGGAAATACCAGCAAACAGGGCGCAGCATCGATCTTATTGCATGATATGGTAAAACGCATCTACCGGTCGCTTGGCTGCAGTGAGGAAGAAACGGATTGTGCGATGTATGGAGGTATGCTGCTTTCCGTGGATGTGGCGCATGCACTGCATCCGAATCATAAGGAGAAAATGGATATTACCAATCATCCGGTGCTTGGGGATGGATTCTGTATCAAAGAGGCATGTTCCCAGTCTTATGCGACGGATGCAAAGGCAATCGGAATTCTGCGGCAGCTCTGCGATCAGAATAAAATCGCATACCAGAGGTTTGTCAATCGTTCCGATGTGCGCGGGGGTGGTACACTGGGATCGGTTGCATCCACGCTGTTTCCGGTCCGCACAGTGGATATTGGAATTCCGCTCTTATCGATGCATTCTGCACGGGAACTGATGGGACGAACGGATTTTGATGCTCTGGCATCAGCTGTGACGGCATATTTTTCCTGAAAAATATGAAGAAACTATAAAATATGCCTTTTTCCCCTTTTCAAATATCTGAAACCGTGTTATGATATGAACATAGTAATGAATACTACATGTAATAGAAAATAAAAACTTTTTATAAAGTAATGATAAACACACGCACTTCATAAAATGATAGACGTATTTTAGAAAAGAGGGATGGATATGAGTCAGTATAAAATTGTAATTGACAGTTGTGGAGAACTTCCTGAGGATTTAAAGGCAGATGGACATTTTTGCACAGTGCCGCTTTTGCTGGATGTGGATGGATATCAGATCACAGATGATGAAACTTTTAATCAGAGAGATTTCTTGCAGAGAGTAAAGGCATGTATTCACAGCCCGAAATCTTCCTGCCCGTCTCCGGAGCGTTATATGAGTGCGTATGAGGGAGAGGCGGAGCATGTATATGTTGTGACGTTGTCCGGAAAATTGAGCGGATCGTACAATAGTGCGGTACTTGCAGCAGATCTTTATCATGAAGAGCATGAGGATTCCAAGCAGATTCATGTATTTAATTCCAAGTCGGCCTCGATTGGGGAAACCCTGATCGGATTAAAGATTCAGGAGCTGGAAGAATCCGGTGCATCTTTTGAAGAAATTGTAACAGAGGTGGAATCTTACATTTCTTCCATGAACACATTTTTTGTCATTGAGACACTTGAAACACTGCGCAAGGCTGGCCGTCTGAGCGGACTGAAAGCATTTGTGGCAAATACTTTAAACATCAAGCCGGTAATGGGATCAACCAAAGAGGGAACGATTCAGCAGCTTGGTCAGGCAAGGGGCATGAAGAAGGCACTTTCCAAGATGGTAGAGGATATGCTCAAAGTTACTAAGAACTGCGAGAACCGTGTGCTTGCCATTTCCCACTGCAATTGTCCGGAACGTGCACAGTTTGTGAAGGACACAATTGAGAAAGTCGCAAAATTCAAAAAGATTGTAATTGTCAATACGGCCGGGGTATCCAGCATGTATGCAAATGAAGGCGGAGTGATCCTTTCGGTATAGGATTTTGCACTTGAAACAACCGTCATATAGAAGTAGAATACGGGGAGAAGCTTTTTATAAGCTTCTCCCTATTTTTGTGAGTCAGGTACCGGCTGCCGAAAGCGGTTTACAGATACCTGCAGGGAGAATAAAGATGTATTCATATGAAGAAGTATTGGATCAGATAGAAAATGGAAGACGGTTTGGAAACCGGCCGGGAGTGGAAATTACCGGAATCATGTTAGAACAGATGGGACAGCCGCAAAACGGGATGCCATTTATTCATGTGGCGGGAACCAACGGAAAAGGATCGGTCTGCGCATTCCTGACATCAGTTTTCCGGGAAGCCGGATTAAAAGTCGGAACATTTATTTCTCCACACCTGATTGATTTTGAAGAGCGTATCATGGTTGATGGCAGACAGATTTCCAGAGAAGATGTGACACGAATCGGCAATGTTCTGTTGGAGCAGGAATTTGGCGTGACACCGACCATGTTTGATTATTGCGTGCTTATGGCGGTACTGTATTTTAAAGAACAAAACTGCGATCTTGTAATTATGGAGACCGGCCTCGGAGGCAGACTTGATTCTACGAATGCACTGGGAAATCCGGTGGTATCAGTGATCACACGGATTGGTTATGATCACATGAACATTCTTGGAAATACCATAGAAGAGATTGCACAGGAAAAAGCGGGAATTATCAAAGCAAGAGTGCCGGTGGTAATTGCACCGCAGGAATCGGAAGCACTTGCGGTGCTGCAAAGGGCGGCCGCAGCAAAGGGAGTACGTGCGCGGTGTGTACAGGAGAAGGACCTGCAGGGGGCAAAGGCACTACAGCCAGGACTTTTGGGTGCTTATCAGAGAGAAAACGCCGCTACAGCCATGTGTGCGGCACAAGTGGCATGGACCGGATGCCGGATAGAAAAAGAGAAGATGAAAACCGTTATTGCCCGTGGAATTCACAGAGCGGTATGGCCGGGGCGTATGGAAATTTTAAGTACAGAACCGTTTCTGATGGTGGATGGTGCACACAACAGTAACGGAATCCATGCATTGCGTACAAGTCTCGAAGAATTGTATCCAGAGGAAAAGTTTCATTTTGTGATGGGTGTGATGGCAGACAAAGATTATGAAAAGATGATCGGGGAACTGTTGCCGATTGCCATGGATTTTGTAACCGTCACACCAGAGAGTGCACGGGCACTGCAAGGGGAAACACTGGCAGAAGATATCAGAAAACAAGGGGTGCCTGCACACGCAATTACAAAGGTTGCAGAGATTCCGGAACTTTTAACACCAAAAGAAAAGACGATTGCGCTGGGGTCTTTGTATTTTATCGGGGAATTAAAAAGCGTATATCAGAATAGGGCATAACAGATGCAGGAGTATCCATATGGCATTGCAATATGAAACAACAAAAGAACATACAATTACCGTTACCGGGTATGAAGGAACCGTAAGACATCTGGTCATTCCGGATCAGGTGGATGGATGTCCGGTGAAAACGATCGGCAAAAATGCATTTTCCGCAAGGGAAGATTTAGAGAGTGTAAGTATTCCAAAGACGGTGGAAACGCTTGGAAGATATGCATTTTATAACTGTAAAAAACTCAAAAGCATTTCGCTGTACGACAGTGTGGAAGACTATTATGACGGCGTGATCAAACAGTGCCATTGTCTGGAAGAAGTGAAGCTGACGCAGCTTAGAGGAGACTATTCGGTGATGAAAGAACTTCTGGCAGATACCGACCGCAGGCTGCATTTTCGCATAGAGCCATGTGGGCTGCAGCTGACGTTTCCGGCATATGTATACAATTTTGTGGAAGATGTGGAGGCTCGGGTTCTGCATCACAAGATTGAGGGAAGCGGGTATCCGTACCGGGAATGTGTCACAAGAAAAGGCGTAGATTTACTGGCGTATGACCGTCTGTTTGCGCAGGTGGTAAATGATGATTATCGCACGGCAATTGAGATTGCCTGTGACCGGCTGATGCATCCGATTGAGCTGGAGAACCATCTGCGGGAACAGTACGAACAGTATCTCGAACAGAATGCAGAGGTGATCCTTAAGGTGCTGATTCCGGAGAATAAGGTGGAAGAGATTTCCTATCTTTGTGATTCCTGCCTGATTCCGGAAGCGGCACTTGCCGATGCCCTTCCGCTGGCATCGGAGGAAAAGATGAGTCAGATTGCAGCAATACTGATGGAATATCAGCGGAGTAATTTCGGAAAGAAGAAAGCATTCACCATGTCTTTGGACTGGTAGGAAAAGGAGAACGATGAAGACAAGGGAACAACTGGAAGCAACCGGAAATAAAATATTAAACAGTGTCAGGACAGAACTGTATCTGTCGATGCGGTTTATGGGACCGGCACTCGGAAGTCTGGGATTTGCCATGGATCTGTCAACGAGAACAGTGGGCACGGATGCGGTATATATCCGGTTCAATCCGACCTATCTGCTGCAGACTTATATTGAACGGCCGGAAATTTTAAACCGGACATATATGCATATGCTCATGCACTGTCTGTTCCGGCATATGTTTTCCGCAAAACAGCACGAGGATGCACAGCTGTGGGATCTCTGTTGTGATATTGCAGTGGAATCGGTGGTGGATTCCATGGATTATCCGACCATTTTGCGTGTGACTTCGGATTTCCGGCAGGAGTGGTATGAAAAACTGGAAAAGGAAGTTTCAGTGCTTACAGCGGAAAAACTGTACCAGTATTTTATGCTGCGCAAACGCGATCCATATCTGGAAGAATCCCTCCGGCAGGAATTTTTGCTCTGTGACCACAGTTTCTGGCAGCGCATGGAGAAAGAACCGTCGCAGGAGCAGAATAAAAACCAGCCCCCGGTGCCGCAGGAGAATCCGCAGATGGACAGTGATCAGCAGGAAAATGCCGGGGAGAAAACGTCTGATGCAACGCCGCTTGGAAAAACCGATCCAAAGGAAGACGAGTGGAAAGAACATGCAAAGCGTATCGAAAGCGATATGGAAACCTATGCAAAAGACGCGGCGGCAGATGCGGGAAAGCTTGCATGGATGTTAAAGCTGAGCAGCCGGGAGCGAAAAAGCTACAAAGAATTTTTAAAGAGGTTTGCAGTTGTGAGAGAAGAGGTTTCCGTGGATATGGATTCGTTTGATTACGGATTTTACATGTATGGACTGCAGCATTACGGAAACATGCCTCTGATCGAGGAAAACGAATTCCGGGAGGCAAAAAAGATCGAAGAACTTGTTATTGCAATCGATACTTCGGCCTCCTGCAAGGAAAAACTTGTGCAGCAGTTTTTGAATGAGACGGGGGCAATTTTAAAGCACCAGGAGAGTTTTTTCCATAAAGTGCATATCCGCATCATCGAATGTGATAACCAGATTCAAAAAGATATTCCAATCACAAATCTGGACGAAATCGGGGAATATACCGAGCAGTTTTCCGTTTCCGGAGGGTATGGAACGGATTTTCGGCCGGTATTTTCCTATGTAGAGAAATTAAGAAACAGCGGGGAACTCAAAAACTTAAAAGGACTGATGTATTTTACGGACGGGTATGGAGAATATCCGAAAAAACCGACAGATTATCAGACGGTATTTGTTTTTTACGGGGATGACACACCGCAGAAAACTTTTTCGGGAGAGCCGATAAAAGTGCCGGACTGGGCAGTGAAATTATATTTGTCAGAGGATACAAAAGGATAGATAAAGGAGAAATTTTATGAACATCAAACAGGCAAAACAGGAAATCATAAATACGGTTCAGGCGTACCTGACAAAAGATGAGACCGGGGAGTATGCGATTCCTGTGGAACGGCAGCGTCCGGTACTTTTGATCGGGCCGCCTGGAATCGGTAAGACCGCAATTATGGAACAGGTGGCGCAGGAGTGCGGGATCAATCTGGTTTCTTATACGATCACGCACCATACGAGACAGAGTGCGATCGGACTGCCGTTTATCTCGAAGAAAACCTATGATGGGGAGGATGTATCGGTCACAGAGTATACAATGAGTGAAATTATCGCCTCGATCTATGATCAGATCGAACAAAGCGGAATTCATGAGGGAATCCTGTTTCTCGATGAAATCAACTGTGTATCCGAGACGCTGGCTCCGACGATGCTGCAGTTCCTGCAGTACAAGACATTTGGAAATCACAGGGTACCGGATGGCTTTGTCATTGTTACGGCGGGAAATCCTCCGGAATACAACAAGTCGGTGCGGGATTTTGATATTGTTACTTATGACCGTGTCAAGCGGATTTATATAGAAGAAGATTTTTCTGTGTGGAAAGAGTATGCGTATAAAGCGCAGATTCATGGAGCAATTCTTTCTTATCTGGAGATTAAAAAGAACAATTTCTATTCGGTTGTGTCGGATCTGGATGGAAAACGGTTTGTGACCGCCCGTGGATGGGAGGATCTCTCACAGGTCATGAAAGTGTATGAACAGCTTGGATTTGCCATAGACTATGACTTTGTTGTGCAGTATCTGCAGGACGAGGAGATTGCCCGCGATTTTGCTGCTTATTATGAACTGTACAATAAGTATAAGAATATTTACCGTATACCGGAAATTTTAGAGGGCAGCATACCAGAAAACAGTATGACGATCAAAAATGCACCGTTTGATGAGAAGCTGAGTCTGCTTGGGCTGCTTTTGGACAGCCTGGGACAGGAATTCATTTCTTATTTCCGGAAAAAAGCTGCACAGGAAGCTTTTTTTGAGCAGCTGGGATTTTTGCGGAGCGATCTGAAAGAAGGACGGGGAAGCGGAAAAGAAATTCTGGAAAGACAGATTTCTTCTTATGACACCATGATCACTCACCGGAAAAAGGCCGGCATGATAGACAGGGAACAGGAAAAAGCCATGTGTGCGGCACTTCAGGCACTGAATGACTGCCTGATGGCACTGGCAGTCGAAGGAACCGGTGATGCAAAAGGAGATTTCTTATGTGTCAAGAAACTGTTTGATGAGAGGGAGCAGATCCGCCAGAAGGAAATTTCAGATGCAGGCCGTCATCTGACGCATGCATTTGAATTTCTTGCACGGGTATTTGGAGAGGGACAGGAAATGGTAATCTTTTTGTCCGAACTTTCGGCCGGTTATTATAGTCTGAAATTTGTCAGTGAATGTGGCAATGATGCCTATTATAAGTACAACAAACTTCTGCTTTTGAAAGAACGCACACAGGAGTTAAAGGACGAAGCAATGGAACTTCTGGGACTTTAGGGAATCAGGTTATGGTTTTTATGAATTTTTTTGATAGAGAAATTTCATAAGATCTATAGACAAATACTTCAGATTGTACTAAAATATGTAAAAATAATAGTACATCCAGTATTCCATAACGAAAAGTTATAGAACACTTGAATTGGAATAGAAAATGGAGGAAATGAAAATGGAGAAAAAAAATCTTGACTGGGGTAACCTGGGATTTGGTTACATGACCACAGACTACCGTTATGTTGCAAATTACAAGGATGGAAAGTGGGACGATGGAGCACTGGTAACAGATCCTACCGTTACATTAAATGAGTGTGCAGGTGTATTCCAGTATTCACAGTCCTGTTTTGAAGGATTAAAAGCATACACAACAGAGGACGGACATATTGTATGTTTCCGCCCGGACTTAAATGCAAGCCGTATGAAAGATTCCTGTGAGAGACTTGAGATGCCGGTATTCCCGGAGGATCGTTTCGTAGATGCCGTAGAGCAGGTAGTAAAGGCAAATGCAGCATGGGTACCTCCATTTGGTTCCGGAGCAACGCTTTATATCCGCCCATATATGATCGCTACAAACGCTGTTATCGGCGTAAAGCCGGCAGATGAGTACCAGTTCCGTATTCTGGTTACACCGGTAGGACCTTACTTCAAGGGCGGCGCAAAGCCAATTACAATCCGTGTTTCCGATTTTGACCGTGCAGCACCACACGGAACCGGACATATCAAAGCCGGACTGAACTACGCTATGAGTTTACATGCAATCGTAGATGCACATGCTCAGGGATATGCTGAGAACATGTATCTTGATCCTGCTACAAGAACTTATGTAGAGGAGACCGGTGGAGCAAACTTCATTTTCATTACCAAGGACGGAACATTCGTAACACCAAAGTCAGACAGTATTTTACCTTCCATTACCAGAAGATCCCTGATGGTTGTTGCTGAAAAGTATCTGCATATGCCGGTAGAGCACAGACCGGTTAAATTCTCAGAAGTACCTGATTTTGCAGAGTGTGGACTCTGTGGTACTGCAGCCGTTATTTCTCCAATCGGAAAGGTTGTTGATCATGGCAAAGAAATCTGTTTCCCGAGTGGAATGGAAGAAATGGGACCATACACAAAGAAACTGCGTGAGACACTTACCGGAATCCAGATGGGCGAGATTGAAGGACCGGAAGGCTGGGTTCACAAGATTATGTAAGTCTATGAGGGAACTGTTTTAAATATAAGTGTTTTCTATGTGACGGAAGACGGGGTACATTCTCTTTCTACAGAAAAATTTACAAAGCAGCGCCGATATTGATTTCAGGTTGGTTTTGTAAAAGTTTTACGTTTACGCTATTAGCGTTATGCGATGGAACTACGGCGCAGTTGTAAATTTATTCTTCCGAAAGAAATGTACCCCGTTTTCCTGTTGGTTGGGAAAATTATAAGTAAAAACGATTCTTACAAATTCTGTGGATTGGAAAAGTGTAAGAAAAAGATCAATTTTCATAAATTCTGTAAATGGGATCTATTGATAAAAAATAGTGATTAAGGTGACATATTTTTTATTTTTAATGCCTAAAATAAAGGAATGTCACCTATAAGAGAAAAATTGCTTCTTCAGGTACCGATTATTTGAAAAAATGGTACCTGAAGAAGCAATTTTTATTTCATAGAGACTTTGTGGTATCTAAATGTTAAATTTTAAGTGTATAGATACCATAAGGGGTAGATTTTAAGAATACAGAGAAAATAGGTCATTAAAAAATGAAGTGTTTTCTGTGTGTTCTTATTTTTTAGCATTATGAAAGGAGCTGAAAAAATGGCTAAAGATAACAGAATAACAGCACTTTACGAGCGTCTGTCCCGTGATGATGAGATGCAGGGCGAATCCAACTCCATAACAAACCAGAAGAAGTATCTGGAAGATTATGCAGTGCAACATGGCTTTGGTAATATTCAGCATTTCAGTGATGATGGATATTCAGGAACGAACTTCAACAGACCGGCATTCAATTCTTTGCTGACAGAGATTGAAGCCGGCAGAGTGGGAACAGTGATCGTCAAAGATATGTCCCGATTTGGCAGAAACTATCTGCAAGTAGGTTTCTATACGGAAATGATGTTCCCTAAGAAAAATGTCCGTTTTATTGCAGTAAATAACGGAGTTGACAGTGCCAATCCGGCAGATAATGATTTTACACCATTTCTGAATATCATGAATGAGTGGTATGCAAAAGATACCAGTAAGAAAATCAAGGCAGTATTCAAGGCAAAAATGCGAGACGGAAAACGTGTCAGCGGTGCAGTGCCTTATGGATATTACAGAAAGCCTGAGGATAAGCAGACATTGTATGTTGATGAAGCTTCTGCTTCGGTTGTCAGACGCATTTTTCAGCTTGCTTGTGATGGAATGGGTGCAACCGCAATAGCAGATACCTTGTCAGAGGATAAAATCCTTATTCCTTCGGCTTATGCGAGACAGAATCATCCTGAGGATTGCCAGTGTACGAATTACCATGACCCTTATACATGGAATGCTACAACAGTGGGCTATATTTTGAACAGACGTGAGTATTTGGGGCATACCGTTCTTGGGAAGACAACTAGGGATAATTTTAAGACAAAACGAAAAAGAATTGCAAATGAGGACGAACTGCTTGTCTTTTACAATACACATGAAGCTATGGCAGAATATAAAGCAATCCTTGAAAAAGGCAGACAGAACAACCGTAAGAGATCTGAAAAAATGCGAGAATTGAGAATGTCTGACCCTGAATATCGGGCGAAGATGGAAGAGAAAGAACGCTTGGCATTGGAAAGGGAAAAGAAACGTCAGGAGCGTGCTACAAAGAAGAAAAAGATTGCTTTGGCAGAATTAAAGGAGCAGGCAGAAAAAGGCAATCAGGAAGCCGTCAGAGAGATTGAGGAGCGTAGAGCTATTGCAAGAGAACGTTCAAGGAAATCAGCAGAAAAGCGTAAGCAGAGAGCAGAAAATGACCCTGAATATGCGAAATATTTGGAAGAGAGAAATGCAGAATACAACAGACGGCATACCGCAAGAAGAAAGGAGCAGATGGAAGCCTTGAGAGCCAGAGCGGAAGCCGGAGATCAGGAAGCACAGAGTCAGCTTGCAGAGCGTAAACAGTATCAGGTTAGAGCCACAGTGAAGAGCTACAGAAAAATGCGTGACGATGCATTAAGCGGAGATCCTATTGCAAAAGTAAGATATGAAAAAACACTGGCTATGAGACGTGAAGCGTATCACGCAAAGAAAAGTGAACAGACAGCCTAAGAGTAAGCATAATATCACAATATAATAGTTGCAGAATTGATGAGAATAAGCGGGAGCGATGCAATTATTGTATTAGCCAAAGAGATATGGTATTGTATAGATAGTTTAACAAATCGGAATTTGTGGAGAGATTTCCTGAACTTTCCTTATTTTTCAAGGCTTACAGCCTCTTAGATAGTGAAATGATATGTATTTTCCCTTATCTTTGCCCTTATGCGGAATCCGCAAGGGAAATAAGGGAAATTTTTAGTTAAGCATT
>OGMJ01000009.1_pt1 | contig 143730 bp, 132 predicted proteins | sample 1573181 | NCBI WGS metagenome assembly OGMJ01 (sample SAMEA2582004, study PRJEB24529) | metagenome | biome: Human gut stool | place: China | collected 2011
CTTACATCTTGTATAAAAAAAGAGGTGAAAAAATCTGAAAAAGTAATTATTTCTATAAAAAAAGATCTTGAAGAGAAAAAAAACTTTGATAGATACAGAGAGCTCGGAGATATATTAGCTGCCTCTTTATATTCTTTAAAAAAAGGCACGACTGAAGTAGAACTTTATGATTTCTATAATGATTGTATGTGTACAATTCCTTTAGATCCATTAGTTACACCTCAGATAAATTTAGAAAAAATATATAAAAAATACAATAAGTTAAAAAAAGGTATGGAATATAATCAAAAAAGATTAATTGAAATATCTGATAATTTAAAATATTTTTTAGGTGTTGAATCTTTTATTAATAATAGTGATTCTAAAGAAAATCTAAAGCTAATTGAAGAAGAGCTTTCTAGTCAAGGTTATTTAAAAGTTCCTTCTAAAACAAAACATAAAAAAAATATTAAAAAACAAGTTATTAAAACTTTTAATTTTGGAGAAATTACTATTGATGGTATTTTAGTTCGATATGGTCGAAATAATTTAGAAAATGATGCTCTAACAACTAAATATTCTCATAGAGAAGATATGTGGTTCCACTGTAAAGATATGCCTGGAACTCATGCTGTTGTGAACGCCAATGAATTATTATCTGAAAAGTCTATTTATGATATTGCTGTATTTTGTGGTCAACAATCAAAGTTACCTAAAGGAACTAAACTTACAGTAGATTACACACAAATTAAATATTTAAATAAACCTAAAGGAGCTAAACCTGGGTTTGTTACTTACAAAATTTTTAAATCAATTGTCGTTACTTTATAAAATATAATGGGAAAATTCTTAGTAAGAATTTTCCTATTTTTTTATTTTTTTCTCTACTTTTTGACCTATTTTTTGTTATAATAAAAAAAACAAAATTCTATTTTTCAGGAGTGGTTTAGGAAACAAAAATTATTATTATTATTTTTTATTCTTTATATGACTGTTTTTAGCTCTACTTCATCTCTCTATAAATCATTGGAACTAAAAGATAAAATGAATTATAGTGTATTTAAGAATGCCGTAAAAGGGGCTTCTAAAATTAAAGGGAAAACCTTTCAGTTTTTAACAGTTATTGATTTTACTAAACCATCTACTGAACCAAGATTCTCAGTTATTGACTTAAAGAAAAAAAAGTTACTTTATTATACTTATGTTTCTCATGGAAAAAACAGTGGAAAAGTTCTTGCTACAAAATTCTCTAATGCACCTAACTCTTTCCAAAGTTCTCTTGGATTTTTTATTACTGATACAAAGCCGTATTTTGGAAATTACGGTTATTCTTTAAGATTAAAAGGCCTAGAGAATCGTTTTAACTCTAATGCTTATGATCGAGCAATTGTCATACATGGCGCTGATTATGCATCTAAAAAATATATTGATCAAATGGGATTTTTAGGAAGAACTCTTGGATGTCCTGCTATTCCAACTGAACTATCTAAAGAAGTTATTGATCTTTTATCTAATAACTCTATAATTTTTATAGCTGGTGACGATACTAAATATTTAAAAGAAAGCACATTTATAAATTAAAAAAGGAGAGAATATAATATTCTCTCCTTTTAATATTGATTAATTGTTTTTAACCAATTTTCTTCATTATTTAAAAACTTTTCCACTTCTAGTTCTCCACTCTTATTCATCTTAAAATTTACAACTCCATCAATTTGCTTTTCATTTACCAGAATAGAAAATTTATGAGTTACCCCTTTTAAATCAAACACTGCTTTTTTATTCTTCCCTATTTTTTTATCTTTTTCTCCAGAAATTTTTATCACTATATTTGTACTCATATCTTTATTTTTATAATTATTATTTACAATTAAAGTATGTTCTTGCCCTGTTGAATATAAAATCCAGCCAATTAAACATACAAGAGATAAAAATATCAATATGCTTAATTTTTTTCTCATATAGTTTCCCCCTTGCTATCAGAGATTTCATTTGCTCTTTCTGCCCGCTTCTCTCGTTCTCTTCTCCATTCATGCATCACTAAAACTAAAGCTATTATTCCATACGATACAAACACTCTAAAATACTCTCCTATTTGAGCTGATCCCATCAATTCTTTTCCTGCCACAGGAGAAATAATAAACATCATATGAAATAAAATAATTCCCGTTATTGCATTTGGAATACTTGCTTTAACAGCCGATGCTCCTCCAATTAATAAAGCAGCAATAGAAAACATCCCTATTTGTTCATGACTATTATAAGTATTCATAGTTCCTATATTTTGCAAATATATAATCTGTCCAAATCCTGCAAGCACCGTTGATATTACAATAGCTAAAACTCTTGTTCTATCTACATTTATTCCTGCCGCTCTAGCTATTTCAATATTTTGTCCCACTGCTCTCATATCTTGTCCTAACTTGGTTTTTCTAAACCAAACTATAAATATGCATAAAAGTCCTACTAACAAAAATGTTGCTACAGGTATTTTTTGTCCTAAAACATCTATTTCTAATAGGCTGTCTAATCCTCTTCTAATACCTTGCAAATCTATTGCATTTCTTATTCCACTTCCTCTTGAAAGTATCAATTTTGGATTTGATATCTTTATTATGCTTCCCATTCCATACAAAACAACTAATTGATAAATTCCATTCATAAATAATCCTAAAATCATGGAAGTTATCATCTCTTTTCCTTTAGATTTGTTTAATATATTTCCACTAAAATATCCCAATGCCATTGCTATAGGAGTTGATAAAATCATAGCTAAAAATACTCCTTGATATCCTATTATTCTATACTCTGTTATAAAAATAAGAGCTATTTGTCCAGCCATTGCTCCTAAAACAATACCAAAGTTTAACCCCATTCCAGCTATTATTGGTATTAACAACGATAGAACTAAGAATAAATTTCTATCTAATCTTAATATCATCTCTTGAATTAAGTATTGAGGAGTTAATTTAGATATTGGAATTATTGAAGAAATAAAGATTAAAATAAAAATTGGAACTATATTTTTTTGTAAAAAACTTTTTATTTTTTCCATTATCTCTCCCCTCCTTTTCTAGTTAATGCATAGATTATCATTCCATTTGATATTATAACCCTTATAGTTTCTGACATATCTGTTTTTATCAATCCACTTATTACTATTGGAGTCATTGTTATAACTCCTTGAAACAAAACAGTTCCAACAATAACATTAAATATAGAAGCTTTTCTCACTGAAGCTCCCCCAATTAAAATGGCTGCTATAGCGGGAAATGCCATATAAAAAGGTGCTAAATACAATTGTATAAATCCAAAACTTTGTTGGTAAACAATTATTCCAATTCCTGCTATCATAGTTGACATTATAACTGAATTTATTCTTGCTTTATTAATATCAACACCTATTGATCTAGCAAATTTTTCATTAGATCCAACAGCTTTCATGGCTAATCCATTTCTACTCTTAAAATATTCTTTTATTAAAAATGCCAATAATAAAAAGAATACTATCTCTCCAATATAACTAAAATTTCCTGACGAAGAAAATATTTTACCTAAAATTTTATTCCAATATCCTTCAACACTTATTGTTGTTCTTAATCCCTCTCCACCATATGCCCAAATCATATCAGGTTTTTTAAAAGGTAATACGAGCCACATAATACACATAAATGCAACTGATGAAAAACCAACATATGTTGCTATCATCATCTCTCCACCTTTAACTCTATTTAATATAGAACCGTATCCATAACCAAATAGTATTGATATTGGTAATGATATCAATATTGCACCTAAAAATCCAAGTAGTCCAGTTAATCCTAGCTCTATACTTAAAACTGCTCCAAGCAATCCAGCTTCTACACCTAAAGGCATACCAAAGTTTAACCCTGTACCTCCTTGAATCATTGGAATAAGAGACAATACTAATATTATATTCATCCCTACCCTAATTAAAGTATCTTGAAAAGCTACTTTCAGATTAACTCCTACAAAAGGGGCTAGTGTATATAGAGAAAGTAGAAATAAAGCTATTATTATTCTCGGTAATCCTATCTCTTTTATTTTTTTTACTATATTCTCATTCATTTTTGTCCCCCTTAACTCCTGTCATTAATTTTCCAAATTCTAACAGGTCATCCTCTGGAGATAAAATACCTGCAATTTCACCCTCCGTTACAATTGCGATTCTGTCGCAAACTGATCTTAACTCTTCCAATTCTGATGAAGTTAAAATTATTGTCATTCCACTATTTCTATTATATTCTTTCAATGTTTCAAGAACAATTTTTTTTGCTCCAATATCAATTCCTCTTGTAGGTTCTGATATAAAAAGTATATCTGGGTTTATTGTAAAAGCTTTTGCTAAGCACACCTTTTGTTGATTTCCACCACTTAGCTCTCCTACCCTTTGACTCCCGCTCATACATTTAATCTCTAATTTTTCAATGTAGTGTTGACTATTTTTATCTATTTCTTTTTCATCTATACTTTTTAATAATCCAAAATATCTTTCTTTTAAAAATTTATTTTTTATATATATTGATGGATAAGCTATATTCATACTTATCTTTTCTTCAAGTATAAGTCCCACTTCTTTTCTATCTTCAGATACAAAATACATCCCTTTTTCCAAAGGTATTTTAGGATTATTTAAATTTATTTTTTCATTTTTATATATAACTTCTCCCCCTGCTGGATAAAGCCCCATTACTCCATTCGCTATACCTACCTTTCCTTGACCAGCCATTCCTCCTAATCCTATTATCTCACCTTTTTGAACTTTTAAATTTATATTTTTAGCTTTTTCACCGGGCATATCTACCCATAACTTTTTCATTTCTAAAATAATTTCTGGATTACTCTCTTTTTTTTCTTCTTTTTTAGTTTTCTCTCCTATCTCTCTACCAATCATTAATTTTGTAATTTCATCTACGTTAGTTTCTGATGTTTCTAATTCACTCATCATAATACCATCTCTTAAAACTATAATCCTGTCTGAGACATCCATAATTTCATTTAACCTATGAGTTATAAATATAATTGCTATTCCTTCACTTGCCAACCTTTTCATTGTTTTTAACAAAATTTCAGCTTCTTTTTCTGTTAAAACTGCTGTTGGTTCGTCTAAAACTAATAACCTTACATTTTCTCTCTCTATTTCTCTTGCAATCTCTGTAAATTGCATATGTGCTACAGGCATCTCATTAACTTTAGTATCTACATTCAAATCAACTCCTAAATGTGATATTGCAACCTTTGCTCGTTCTCTATCTTTTTCAAAATCTATTTTACTTATTCTTTCTCCAAATATCTCTTTTACAAAAGATTTCTTTAAACTTTCTCTATTTAGAACTATATTCTCTGAAGCCTTAAATCCTGGAATTAAAGAAAATTCTTGATGAACCATTCCTATTCCCGCATTTAAAGCATCAAAAGAGCTTTTAAAATGTACTTTTTTACCTTGAAAAATCATCTCTCCGTTATATCCACCAGTTTCTTCTATTAGAGACATTCCAAAAATTATCTTCATTAAAGTAGATTTTCCTGCACCATTTTCTCCAACAAGACCTACTATTTCTCCCTCTTTTATTGTAAAATTTATATCTTTTAATACTGTGTTTTCTCCAAAACTCTTAGATACTCCTGACATTCTTAAAAGTTCTTTTTGCATTATATCACTCCCTTTTATACCTCTATCAAAAATTTTGACCACTAGTCAGGTAAAGTCTAGTGGTCAAAAATTTCAATTATTTTATTGAAAAATATTTTTCTGGCACTTCTAGTTCTGTCATTTTTAAATAACCTTTTCCTAAAACATATGTATCTTGGTATAACAAATAGAAATTCTCTCGCTCTACTCCTCTAACATCTACATAATTACTTCCATTCCACTGAGCTCCTGGAGTATTTTTTGCTAAAACTTCTTTTAAAGCATCAAAATCATCTATTTGAGCTTTTCCATCTAGTACTTCTTTTGCTAAATCAACTAAAGAAACTGTAACAGAGAAATTGTATGAATAAGCCCATGTTCCCATTCTTTTTGCTCCACCTTTTTCTCCCACAGTTTTTTCAACTTTTTCTAAAATCTTTGGCCAATTCCCTTTTTCATCCTCTGTAAATTGTATCCCTAAAGCTCCAGGGTATCCCATTGTAGGCGATGGTAAATCCGCCTCAACAAAGTATCCACCTTTCTCTGCAACTCTTTTTAATAAAGGCTCTGTATGAGCATCATTTGTTGCAAAAAAAGCTGTTTTATCTCCATATTTAGTTATCCAATTTGGAACTTGTTCTAAGATAAATTGTTGTGCTCCTGCTACTCCTACATCACTTACAGGATCTGGAGCTGTCATTTCAATAAACTCCATTCCTAAATCATTTGCAGCAACTTTCATTACATTTCTTCTTTTTGACAGAAGCTCATAGCTCATATGTCTCGGAAATGAAATATGCATAAACTTATCTGCTCCCATCTCTTTTGCTGCTTTTACTATTAAATAACCTCTTGCTATACTATCTGGATTCACAACTAAATCCGAAACTTCTCCAATCATTTCAGGATCTTCGTGTGGTGAATTTGCTAAAAGTAAAATATCTGGTCTTTTTTCTCTAATTCTTCTAAACGCTTCCACTGTTCCTGGAATTGCTTCTCCTACAACAATAGCTTTCATTTTAGGATCATCTGCTAAACTTACCATTTGAGAAATTGTCGTTTCCATCTCTTGCATAAAATTATCTGGATAAGTTACATGTACTATCTCTCCACCCTTATCTGCTGGTCCATATAATTTTATGGCCTCTTCAGCTCCTCTTAATCCATCTTCTGATTGAGAAACTGTCCCTGTTATTACTCCAATATGATATGGTGCTTGTCCCATACTAACTACTGATAATAAAAAACTCATTAAAATTAAAAAAATTTTTTTCATAAATCCTTATCCCTCCCTATAACTTTATTTTAATTTTTATTATTTGAATTAATATATTTTATATTATAGTTTTTTAAAAATATATTTTTATTATGTATATATTAATATCATATATAGTTATTATTAATATAGATTCTAATTTTTCTTGTATACTATTTTTTTAGTATTTTTGTCTATTTTTTATTTTTACAAAAAATAAAAAAACTGCAATACTGCAGTTTTTTCTTACACTTTTATTTTGCTAAATCATATATTGCTTGAACATATATTTTTAACCAAGTATCTAATTTATCTAATTCTAAATACTCATTTTTTTGATGCATATTATCCTCTTGATCTTTTAATAAAGCTCCAAATGCAACTCCATTTGTTACAGCTCTAGCGTACGTTCCGCCACCAATAGAAACTGGTTCTGCATCTACGTCACCTGTTATATCTTTATATATATCCATTAATGTTGTCACTAAGAAGCTATCTTTAGGAACATATAGTGGATTCTTTGCTGACCTTACTGTAACATTTAAATTTTTAGTTTTTGCTCTTTTTTCTACTTGATCAATTACTTGTTCTTTTGTAAATGTAACTGGATATCTAATATCAAATCCAAACATTACATTTTTACCTTCACACTCAATTTTACCAATAGTTAATGTTAATACTCCAGATGGTTCATCTTCAAAATTAATTCCTAATCTCTCTCCTGAATATTCCATCTTTACATACTCATTGAAGAATTCTACTAAATTTTTTAGTTTTTCATCTTCTATTTTTAAAGTTGACAAGAAACTAAATAAAGCTGATATTGCATTATAACCATTTGCTGGTCTAGCTCCATGAGAAGCTTTTCCTAAAGAAACTATTTCTATTTTTTCATCTTTTTCAGTCGCTACTATCTTAAACTCTTTTCCTTCGTTATATTTTTCTAAATTTAAAAATATTTCATCTTTCATTGACAATGGAAATAACCCTATCGCAGAATCTGGAACTGAATTAAATGCTACTCCACCTTTTATTGAAAAATTTAATTCTTCTTGGTACTCTTGACTCAGCATTAAGTGTAAAATTCCTTTTTCGGCATAAGTTACAGGAAATGATGAGTCTGGAGTAAATGCCATTGCTGGTTGTGGCATATTTAATTTTCCAAAATAATGGTTCATACATCCCCAGCCAGTTTCTTCATTAGCTCCCACTATCACTCTAACTTTTCTATTTAATTTAACTCCTGAATCTTTAATAGCTTTTAATGCATATAAGGCAGCAATTGTAGGACCTTTATCGTCTAAAACTCCTCTTCCATACATTTTTCCATCTACTATTTTTGCTTCATATGGTGGATGATCCCATCCTTTTCCCTCAGGTACAACATCCACATGTCCAAGAATCCCTATCATCTCTTCATCTGAACCTACACCAAAATCAATATGACCTGCATAATTATCAAAATTTTCAACTTCAAAACCTAATTTTTTTCCTAAATCTAACATATGCTCTAGAGCCTTTGCAGGTCCTTCTCCAAAAGGCATTCCTTCTAATGGTGCCTCTTGCACGCTTTTAATTCTAACTGACTCCTGAATTGATTTAACAACATCATCTTTGTAATTTAGTACAAACTCTTGTAAATTCAAAACTATTCACCTCTCCCCTTTACTTTTACATCATTTACATCTATTAATGTATCTCTATATTTAGTATAGAAATATCTTACATACTCATACTCAAAAGGACTTCCAGTCCCATAGTATCTAAAATTCTGATTTTCTTTTCTTGCATTAATTGCTCCCATCGTAGTAACTCCTGGGTTATTAACATCAAAACCAACAGGTTGATCATATGGATTTATCTCTGAAACACTTACTATTCCTGCTGCTTTCCCTGCTGTATCTCTAAGATTGGATGGTCCAAAACCAGGTAATACCAAGTATGGTCCATTTCCAACTCCATATTTTGCTAAAGTTAATCCAAAATCTTCGTATGTTTTTGGTAATTCCAAAGCAGATGCTACATCAAATAATCCTAAAATACCAATTGTTGAGTTTATTCCAAATCTAACAAAAGTTATTGTAGCTTTTCTTCCTTCAAATTGTAATATTGAATTTATAAACGTATTAATTTCTTGTAAATTTGAAAAGAAATTAGACACACCTTTTTGAACAAATTTTGGTGCTATAAATTCATAAGTATTAACAGCTGGAATTAAAACATATTTATCTAAATAATAATTAAAGTAGTATATTCTTCTGTTCAAAGGTTCTAACGGATCATAAACTTCTATAAATTTAGTTCCATTTATCTCCTTCTTTTCTACAACTTCACTTCTTATTCCTTCTGGTTCATATATAATCTCTTTTCCATTTCCTAATTTTAAGTATTCATTACTCTTTAAATGAGTATGTTGATTTAAGCTTTCTTTTTTTTCAAAATTTTTTTCAGAAATATCATTTTTGGTTTTTAAGGGAGAACAGCTAATAAAAAATATGCAACTTATCATTAAGCCTAACTTTTTATAATTCATTGTTGAACACCCCCTTCTCTAAAAACTCTAACATTTTATCCACATTAGTTTGATAAAACATGTTTCCACAATGTCCCCCATAAGGATATATCAAACTTCTTTCTTTAAATACATTTTTTATAAAACTTCTATCCTTATCAGATAAAATAAAATCATCTTCATTGGTTACTGCTACTATTTTATCTTCTTTCTCTAAATAACTTTTAATTATTCTCAAATCTCCATATTTTAAAACATCGTTAAAAGTTAAATCTCCACCTAATATTTTTAAATAATATGGATAAGCTAATTTATTTAAATAATCACTAAAGTTTGCAAAATTAATGCTTTCAAAATAAGGATACATTTTTGAAAACTTTCCCGGAGTTGTATTTGAATACACATGAGTACCATTTATTTGATCTACAATATAGTTTAAATCAATTGATGTTAAATTAAAAGCAAGTCCTATTAATCTTTCCATCTCTTTATTAGATAATTCTTGTTTTTCAAAAATTGAGTATATTCCTTCTTCTGTTATTTGTAAATCACTAGGTGAGATGTTCTTTTTTACTACTTCCATTACTTCATCAATAATTTCTACTATTTGCCCTTTATTTTCTATATTTTTTGATAACATATTATCTAAAGTAGTTGCTGAATAGTATAAATTAACAGATGGATTAACCATATAAACTCTTTTAAAATTAAAATCTTTTCCTTGAGAATCTAAATAAGATAAAATAGCTGAGTGCGTTGCTCCCATACTATATCCCATTAAATAAGTGTCTGTTATTTCAACTTTCTCCTCTTTTTTTACTTTTTCTAACATATCTCCCATAATATTATATAAATCTAAACCGTCCTGAATCAAAACTCCAGGTACCTGACTATTTGATACGTTTAATATAAAATTAGAATTAAACACTGACGTTACAGTTAGTACATGATATCCTGCATTGTAAAATATCTTTTGAAAGTTTTTTGTTCTTGTAGAGTTATATGCAGATCCTGTTCCTGATAAAACAAAAATTAAAGGAGCTTTCCCTTTTTGTTTACTTAAAGAAAAATTAAATCCTTTGTCAAACCACATATTTGCAGGTACTTTATTACTTCTTTCTAACATAATTTTGAATTCCTTAGTTGGCACTTCATTTGGTATTCCTTTTGCCATAATCTTAGAACTTCCAACTATTGTTGCCACATATGGATTTTTCATTGGAAATTTATACTCAGCAAAAATATTTACCGTTAGAATTAACATAAATATTACTCTCATACATCTTCTCATTATAAAAATTCCCCTCCTTAAAATAAGATTAAATAATTTTTTTCAGCTCTTCTAAAACTCCATTTTCATTGTTACTTTTTGCTATAAAATTTGATATTTTCTTTATTTCTTCATGTGCATTTTCCATTGCAAAACTATATTTACCCTTTTTTAGCATTTCTAAATCATTTAAATAATCTCCAAAAATCATAGTTTCTTCATAATTTACTCCCAACTCTTTTTGAAGAGCCTCTAATGCTATCCCTTTATTAGATTCCAAATGACTTATATCTAACCAAATTTCACCTGAAACAACAATTTGGCAATCTTTTTCATTTTCTATATAGGGATACACATTTCTTTCTGTTCCACTTAAGTCACAATAAGTAATTTTTATTATTTCATCATCTATAAAATCTAAAAGATTTGAAACAACTTTTCTTTCCTCATAATATTTTTCTACTTCTGTAACAAATTCTATTTCAGTCGATTCAATATATGCAGATTTCTTACCACATAATACCACATTTGTTGTAGGTATCTTTCTTCCTATTTCAACATATTTTTTTATTATCTCTTTAGATAATATTCTTGAATATATTTCTTTTTCTTTTTCTACAACATAACTCCCATTTTCAGCAATAAAAACTATTTTATTTTTTATCTTATCAAAATTTTTTCTTAAATTTTGATATTGCCTTCCACTAGCTACAACAAATTTAATACCCTTTTTCTCCATTTGTGAATGAATCTCCCAAAATTCATTTGAAAACTCTTTTTTATCATTTAAAAATGTTCCATCCATATCTGTAACAACTAGTTTTATCATCAAAATCTCTCCTAATACTTATTTATTGTCTAATCTATTTCTTACATCATATAAAATAATCCCTGTGGCCATAGCTACATTTAATGATTCTGCACTTCCGTAAATCGGAATTATTACTTTCTCATCACTTTTTAACAATATATTTTGAGAAATTCCATCACCTTCATTTCCAAATATAAATGCATTTTTTTCTTCTAATCTCATTTTTGTATATGGAATAGAATCTTTTTCTAAGGCTGTAGCTATTATTTTATACCCTTTCTCTTTCAATAGATGTATGGTATCTTCCTCTTCTAAATAGTAGATATTTATACTTAAAATTGATCCCATACTGCTTCTTACAGTTTTTTCATTGTAGCAATCTACGCTTCCCTTAGTTAAGATTATATCCTTAAATCCTGCTGCATCTGCTACTCTTATAATTGTTCCTAAATTTCCGGGATCTGCTACTCTATTTAAGACAACAATATTTTTATCTAAATAATCCAATTTTTGTTCTTTAGAATTATAACAAATGATAACTCCTTGAGAATTTTCTTGTGAACTTAACTCTTTAAATAATTTTTCGCTTAAAATTATTTTTTTACATTGAAATTTTTCAGATAATTTTATACTTTCTTCTGAAACTCCCTCTTTAAATATTACTACTTTAGGAATCTCTTCAAATTCCAAAAATTTTCTTCCTTCTGCCAAAAATAATTTATCCAGTTCTCTATATTTTTTTGCTTTTAACTTTTTTAAACTCTTGAAAAGTTCATTGTCTTTACTTGTTATTATATCCAATATTATATCTCCTAAAACTAATTATATTTTACATAAGATTATACATTAATTTTGTCCTATTTTCTAGTTAAATAATCTTTAGCTGTAATTATTCTTGACTATCTTTAAAAAATATAATACAATTTTTAGCGGTTATATAATTTATATTTTAGGGAGGTTTAAGTGAAAAAAATAATAACTTTATTATCTTTAGTTTTCCTACTACTTTCATGTGGTAACGAAAAACAAAAAAATGAGAATGTTCTTTATCTTTATGGATGGGCTGATTATATTCCCACTAAAATTTATGAAGATTTTGAAAAAGAAACGGGTATTAAAGTAATTGAAGATATTTATTCATCAAATGAAGAGATGTTTGCTAAAATTAAGGCTGGAGGATCTGGATATGATATCTTAACACCTTCAACTGATTATGCTGAAATTTTAATGAATGATGGAATGCTTGAAAAACTTGATAAGTCTAAATTGCCATCATTAAATAATATAGATCCTATGGTATTTGAAAAGCTGCAGTACTTTGATTCTAATAATGATTATGCTTTTCCCTTTGCAATGGGTGCTACAACTATAGCAGTAAACACTAAATACGTTAAAGATTTTCCAAAAGATTTCACAATTTATAACAATGCTGAATATAAAGGAAAAATGACTTTACTAGATGATATGAGAGAGGTTATGACTTCTGCTTTAGGAACTTTAGGATATCCTCAAACAACTGAAGATGAAGCTGCTATATCTCAAGCTGCTAATCTTGTAAAAGAATGGAAAAAAAATATTGCCAAATTTGATTCTGAATCTTTTGGTAAAGGTTTTGCTAATGGTGATTTCTGGGTTGTACATTGCTATCCTGATAATGTTTTAAACGAATTAACTCCAGAACAGTTAGAAACAACTGAATTTATAATTCCGGAAAAAGGTGGTACAGCTTATATTGATTCGTTTGTTATCCCAAAAACTGCACCAAATAAAGAAGCTGCATATAAGTTTTTGGATTTTGTACAAAGACCTGAAAACTATAAGCTAATTGCAGAGCATTTAAGAATTCCATCTATAAATGTTCCTGCTAGAGAACTTATCACTGTTGAACCTCTATATTCAATAGATGATTTAAGACATACTGAAATTTTAAGAGATATTAAAAATACACTAGATCTTCAAAGTAAATATTGGCAAGAAATTCTTATTGATTAATATTAAAAGTCTAACTTAAATTTTTAAGTTAGACTTTTTTATTTCTTGTAACACTCTTATTTATAGTGTATAATTTTAGAAAAGAATACAATTAGGAGGACCCCCTATGAATTTTAATATTAGAAGAAATGAACTAGTTGAAATTTTCTCTGAATTTATTAATATTTTAAAAGATAATCCAATTAAACCAATTATTTCTGGTTTAAAAATAGAATCAAATAGTGGTAAAGTAACGTTTACAGGTACTAACCTTGACATTAACTATATAAAAACTATCTATTGCGAAACAATTGAAGATGGTGTAGTTATTTTTAAACCAAATTTAGCTTTAGAATATATTAAGCTTTTAGATGATGAAACTATTAATTTATCATCTAAAAATGATATTCTTTCTATTCATTTAGCTGAGTTTACTTTATTATATAACGATAATTTTCCTGAAAATTTAAAACTTCCACTTGTTGATGAAATTGCAAAAATTTCACCTCAAGAACTTTATAAAAGTTTTGAAAGAACAAAATTTTCGGTTGCTCCTTCAACAGAAAATTTAGCAATAAATTGTATTAGAACTCTTTTTAGAGAAGATAGAATCTCTTTTGTATCAACAGATTCATATAGATTAACTTATTTAAAAACGGATAACAAATCTCTTTTAGAAAAGGATTTTTCAATTCCTCTTGAATCTGTTAATATTTTGTGTAAATTAATCAAAGATTTAAATGAAGATATAACTATTGGTTCAAATGGTGAGAACCTTATTTTCTTATGGAAAAATACTTACTTCCTTACAAAAGTAACTACTCTTCCATTTCCTAATTTTGATGCTATCCTTTGTGGAAATAGTTTCAGTAAAGAGATGGAGTTTAATTACAATGATTTCAAAAGTGCTTTAAAAAAGGTTTTAACAGTGGCAAGAACTAGTAATGAATCAAAAAATGGCGCTATCTTAGAATTCAAAGGAAAAAAACTTTCTATTTCTGCCTCTTCTGGTAAAGCAAAAATTAATCAAAAAGTTGATATGATTAAAAATGGAGATGATTTTAAATGCTCTCTTAATATAAAATTCCTTTTTGAATTTGTTGAAAATTTAAATAATAATGTTTTTATTAAAGGAAATACTTCTTCAGCTATGTTTGAAATTACTGAAGGTGATAACAGTTCTTATAAATATATTTTAATGCCTCTTGCACTAAGAGACTAACACTCAATTTTAGGCGGTTTTTTATGATAAAAATTTACAAAAGTCATAATGATATTTTAGAAAAAAAACTTTTCTCAATTTCTGAAACACTTGAAGTTGAAAAATTAACTGAAAAAAATACATGGATTCATCTTTCAAATCCTACAGAGGAAGAGATTAGAGTTGTTACTAATAGCTTTGATATTCCTGAAGAACATATTCGAGCAGCTCTTGATGAAGAGGAAAAAGCTCGTTTGGAAATTGATGATGATATAATCTTAGTTATTATTGATGTTCCTATCCATGATGAGAATAATCGTTGTTCTTTCACTACTGTTCCACTTGGAATAATTTTATTGAAAGATCATATTTTAACCGTATCCACTGTCAAACTCTCTCTTATTGAAGAGTTTGTTCAAGGAAGAATTAAAAGTTTTTTTACGTTTAAAAAAACAAGATTTATTTTACAAATGCTTTTTAGAAACTCTACATATTTCTTACTTTACCTAAAACAAATTGGAAGAATAAGTGATAATATCGAAAGGCAACTAAAAAATAATCTTAGAAACCAAGAACTTATGCTTCTTCTTGAATTGGAAAAAAGTTTGGTTTATTTTACTACATCTTTAAAATCAAATGAAGCCGTTCTTGAGAGAATGATGAGAACTGAAATTGTAAAAAGATATCCAGATGATTTAGAACTTCTTGAAGACGTTATAATAGAAACTAAACAAGCAATTGAAATGGCCAATATTTATTCAAGTATTCTAGGTAGTACTCGAGATGCTTTTTCTACTGTTATGTCAAATAACCTTAATATAGTAATGAAAAAACTTACTTCTATTACAATTGTGTTTGCTATTCCTACCGTTGTTTCTGGGCTTTGGGGAATGAACGTAGGTGGAGTTCCTTTTGCTTCAGATACCTATGGTTTTCTTTGGGTTCTACTTGTAGCATTTGCTTGTGGGATTATAATAACATGGATTTTATTTAAAAAAGAACTATTTTAATTGAAAAGGCTCTGTTAATCAGAGCCTCTTTTATTACTTATTTTTTCTTATTTCTATTATTTTTTGTGCTAAATTTTCTTGAAGCTCCTCATATTTTAAAAAGCTATATTCAAATCTTCCTCTACCCTGAGTTAATGATTTTAAATCTATTGCATATTTTAATATCTCGCTTTCGGGAACTTCTACAATTAAAAGCTGCTCAGAGTAAGCTTTTGGTTCCATTCCTAAAATTCTTCCTCTTCTTTTATTCATATCTCCCATAATATCTCCTATATATTCATCAGGAGCTACTATTTCCATTTTTACAATTGGCTCTAATATGACACACTTAGCTGTCTCCATTCCTTTTCTAAAGGCTAATATGGCTGCTTGTTTAAATGATATTTCATTTGAATCTACAGGATGATAAGACCCATCATACAGTGTTGCCTTTATGTTTATTACTGGATAACCTGCTAATTTACCTTTATTTTTTGCTTCTAACAATCCCTTTTCTACTGCTGGAATGTAAGTTTTAGGAACTACTCCACCATGAATATTATCATAAAATCCAAACTCGTCACTATTAGGTTCAAACTTTATAAATACTTCTCCAAATTGTCCTGCTCCTCCTGATTGTTTTTTATGTCTACCTTGAGCTTCAACACTATTTTTAATTGTTTCTCTATAGGAAACTTCTGGTTCTTTCAATAAAGCATTCACACCAAATTTATTTTCAAGTTTATTAAGAAGTATATTCAGATGTTTTTCTCCTTGTCCACCAATTATTAGCTCTTTTGTTTCATAATTTCTTCCTATTGAAAAAGAGGGATCCTCATCCATTAACCTTTGAAGAGCTCCACTTAACTTATCATCATCGCTTTTTTCTTTTGGAACAATGGACATATATAAACATGGCTTTGGAAACTCTATTACTTGATATAAAATGACATTATCTTTATCACATAGGGTATCTCCCGTCTGAGCCTCTTGAATCTTTGTCATAGCACCTATATCTCCTGCTCTTACCTCTTCTGCTGGTAATTGTTTTCCACCTCTAAAGAATGAAATATTTCCTACTTTAACTTTTACTCCTTTATTTGAAATTAATACTTCATCATCTTTTTTAATAACTCCTGAATTAACCTTAAATAACGATATTTTTCCCATATATGGATCTACTATCGTTTTAAATATAACTGCAGAGAACGGCTCATCAACTGCAACTTTTCTTGTTAGCATCTCACTTTTATTTGTCGTATAACCTATTTTAATACCTCCATTTACCTCTAAAGGTGTTGGTAAATAGTTATATAGCATTTCAAAAAGAGTTCGAACACCTATTCCATTACTTGCTGATCCAATGATAACAGGAACAATTTCTCCACTAACAACACCATTATGTAACCCCTGCTTAATTTCTTCCTCAGTAAAATCCTCTCCTGAAAAATACTTATTTAAAAGGTTTTCATCAGTCTCAGCAATTGCCTCTAATAAAAGATTTCTTACTTCTGCCACATCTATATCTTCTGGAATTGGAGCATCTTCACATGACTCACCATTAAAAATTCTCCCTTTTAAATCCACAACATTTACAAAACCTTTAAACTCCTCTTCAAATCCTATTGGTATACAAAATGGTGCTACTTTTTTACCAAATTTTTCTTTCATATCATAAAGAAGTTTCTCATAATTATGGACTCCTTTATTCATCTTATTAATAAAAATAACTCTTGGAATACCAGCTTCTTCAAGCAATCTCCAGGCTCTCTCTGTTCCTACTTCCACTCCTGCTGCACCATTGATAACTAAAACTGCTCCTCCTGAAACTGCCAAAGCTGATGAAACCTCTCCTGAAAAATCTGAATATCCTGGTGTATCTAGTATATTGTATTTATGTCCTAAATATTCAAGAGGTATAACTGACGTATTAATTGAAAATCCCTGTTTCATTTCCTCTTTATCAAAATCTGATATACTTGTTTGAGAGTCAACACTCCCCATTTTAGGGGTTGTATTAGATATGTATAGCATGGCCTCTACTAAGCTACTTTTTCCACTTCCACGATGCCCCAAAAGAGTTATATTTCTTATCTCACTCATTTCATAACTAATCATAATTGTTCCTCCTATTTTAAGAGATTTTTTACGTTAGTACTTATATAGCTAATATTTCTTAATAAGTCAATAGCAATTTCTAAAACATATAAAAAAAGCCGAGAATTAATCTCGGCTTAAATAACTAAATATTAGTTCATTTTGTCTACTAAAGACTTTCCAGCTTTAAACTTTACAGTTTTCTTAGCTTCTATTTTAATTTCTTCTCCAGTTTTAGGGTTTCTTCCAGTTCTTTCAGGTCTTTCAACTACCTCAAATTTTCCCCATCCGATGAAGTTGATTTCCTCTCCAGCTTGTAAAGTCTCCTCTATTGTAACTAGAACTGAATCTAACTTTCTTTCTGCTTCAGCTTTTGAAGAGAATACACCTTTTTCAAATAATACTTTTGCGAATTCTTTTTTTGTCATTATATTTTCCTCCTAAAATGCTTCTATTATTGTAATTAAGTACAGTCATTTATATCATATAAACCAATTAATTTCAAATGTTTTTTAGGTTTTTTTGGATTTTTTTGACAATTTGGTATATAATCAAATCATACCAAAGGAAAGGATGTTCTTAATATGATTAAAAAAATAGTTTTTTTGTTTTTAACCCTTGTTTTATCTTCGTGCACATCGCTAAAATACAGTGTTAATTCGTCTAAATACAAATCAAAATCTTATAATGAAAGAGTTAGATTTGTTATTTTGCACTACACTGCTTTAAATGATGAACGTTCAATCACTGCTTTAACAAAAAATAATGTTAGCTCTCATTATCTAGTTACTCAAGAAAGGTATGATTCTGTTTACTCTTTGGTTCCTGATACTCAAAGAGCTTGGCATGCTGGAACTAGTTCCTTTGATGGTTACAAAAATCTAAATGATAATTCAATTGGAATTGAAATCTCTAATTTAGGTTATTCAAGTGCTAGTAAACAAAAAACAGCAAATTTAAAAGAGGGTATTGTTGATACAACTATGTTTTACCCATATAATGATGCTCAAGTTTTTAAAATTGGAATGTTATTAAAAGAACTTACTGCTAAATATAAGATTAATCCTAAATACATTTTAGGACATTCTGATATTGCTCCTACTAGAAAGTTTGATCCTGGTCCAAAATTCCCATGGAAACATCTTTATGATCATTATGGTGTTGGTGCTTGGTTTGAGAAAAAAGATTTTAATGCTTTTTATTCACAAGATCTTTTTAATTCATATTCAGCTAAAGATTTAAAAGATGAATTACGTAAATATGGGTATGATATTAATTCCACTGATAATTGGGATTTACAAAGTAAAAAAGTGGTTTCTGCATTCCAGATGCACTTTAGACCTAGAAAAGTTGATGGTGTTTTTGACCTTGAAACTTTTGCTATTATAAAGGCATTAAATAAAAAATACAAATAATTTTATTGACAAAATAACTATTGATGTTTTATAATCAAGTCAACAATAATAAAATATGATAGATAAACTTCAGGGCAGGGTGAGCTTTTAATTAGCAATTCCCGACCGGCGGTGATAGTCCGCGAAACCTTCGGGTTTGATTTGGTGAAACTCCAAAACCGACAGTATAGTCTGGATGGAAGAAGTGTTTTTTTTATGCACAATTTTCTAATTTATTTATTTTTAAGCCCGAAGTCTATCTTCGGTTTTTTTTTATAAAAAATTTGAGGAGGACTAAAAATGGTAAAAATTTATGAGGGAAATTTTATAGGTGAAAATTTAAAGGTAGGTATCGTTTGTGCTAGATTCAATGAATTTATTGTATCTAAACTTTTATCTGGTTCAATTGATGCTTTAAAAAGACATTCAGTTAACGAGGAAAACATACATGTTTCTTGGGTTCCAGGAGCTTTTGAAATTCCTCTTATTGCAAAAAAAATGGTTGAAACTAAAAAGTTTGACGTTGTTATTGCTCTTGGAGCTGTAATTAGAGGAGCTACTCCACATTTTGATTATGTTTGTTCAGAAGTTTCTAAAGGTGTAGCATCAATATCTTTAGATTCTGGAATTCCTGTAATTTTTGGTGTATTAACAGTTAATTCAATTGAAGAAGCTATTGAAAGAGCTGGTACAAAAGCCGGAAATAAAGGATTTGAAGCTGGACTTTCTGCTATTGAAACTGTTAATCTTATTAGAAGTATTTCAGAGGAATAATTATGCATAATTACTTTATGGAAATAGCTATTAATGAAGCTAAAAAAGGTATAGGTGCTGTTAATCCTAATCCGCTTGTTGGAGCTGTTCTAGTTAAAGATAATAAAATTCTAGCAATGGGACACCATGAGTTTTATGGTGGCCCACATGCTGAAGTTAATACTTTAAATAAATCTAATGACACTGAAGGATGTACTCTCTATGTTACTTTAGAACCTTGTTCTCACTATGGGAAAACACCACCTTGCACCAAACTTATTATTAGCTCCAAAATAAAAAGATGCGTTATTGCAACTTTAGACCCTAATCCATTAGTTAGTGGCCAAGGTGTAAAACAATTAGAGGAAGCTGGTATTGAAGTTATCATTGGGGTTTTAGAAAATGAAGCTAGAAATTTAAATAAAGTTTTCTTTAAGTATATAGAAAATAAAATTCCATATATTTTTATAAAAGCTGGGATAACGCTTGATGGTAAAATAGCCACTCAATCTTTTTCTTCACAATGGATTACAAATTCTTTAGCTCGAAATAAAGTAGAAAAATATCGAAACTTTTTCTCTGGAATTTTAGTTGGAGCCAATACTGTTATTCAAGACAATCCATCTCTTAGATGTAAAGTTCTGGGTAACCGTAATCCTTATAGATTAATTTTAGATAAAGATTTAATTATCTCAGAAAAATATAGTATAATAAGTAATAACGAAGATCAAAAAACTTTTATTATTACATCTGAAAAAAATATTAATTTAGAAAAGTTTCAATTATTTTCAGAAAAATTTTCAATTAAATTTATAACTTTTTCAGAAAATGAAAATTTAAAGGATATTTTAAAAAAAATTGGTTCTTATAATATTGATTCTATATTAGTCGAAGGTGGCTCAGGAGTAATCTCATCTTTTTTTAAAGAAGAGATTTATGATGGTGGAGAAATTATTATTGCTCCTAAAATACTAGGAGATGGTCTTGCTATACCATTTTTAAATGGTTTTTCTCCTAATATGATTGATGAAGGAATTACTTTGAAAAATATTAAAATAAATATTTATGATGATAATGTTGGATTTGAGTTTTATAAGGAGGAAGGATGTTTACCGGTTTAATTGAAGAGCTTGGAAAAGTTATTTCTATTGATAAAACTCCACAAGGTGCAAATATAACTATCTCATGTAATAAAGTTTTACAAAAGGCAGCTATTGGAGATAGTATTGCTACAAACGGTGTTTGTTTAACTGTTGTTAAACTATCTAATACGGCTTTTACAGCTAATATAATGAATGAATCTTTAAAAGTTTCATCTTTAAAAAATTTAAAGATTGGAGATTTAGTCAATTTAGAAAAATCTTTAACTTTACAATCCTATTTAGGCGGACATCTTGTCACAGGAGATGTTGATTGTTGTGGAAAAATAACCTCAATATCCAATGATGGGTTTGCACAAAAATATACAATTGAAATCCCTTTAGAGTTTATGAAATATGTTGTTTATAAGGGACGTATTACTCTTGATGGAGCTAGTTTGACTGTTGCCTCATTAAATGATTCAACTCTAACAGTTTCATTAATTCCTCATACACAAAAATCTATAACTTTAGGTTTTAAAAATGTTGGAGATATTATAAATATTGAAACTGATTTAATTGCAAAACATCTCGAAAAATTACTCCTAAGCAGAGAAAAAACAGATGAAAAATCTAGTTCAAATATTTCCAAAAGTTTTTTAGCTGAAAATGGATTTTTCTAATATTAAGGAGGTTTAACATGTTTAATAAAATAGAAGATGCTATTAATGATTTAAAAAATGGAAAGTTAATAGTCGTTGTTGATAATGAAGATAGAGAAAACGAGGGAGACCTTGTTGGTATTGGAGATATTATCTCTAAAGAAAATATTAATTTTATGATAAAATATGGAAGAGGTTTAGTTTGTGTTCCTCTTGAAGAAAAAAGAGCTAAAGAGCTTGACTTAACTCCTATGGTTTTTAATAATAGTGATTCTCATCAAACTGCTTTTACAGTTTCTGTAGATTCTTTAGCTGGAACTACTACTGGAATCTCTGTTGAAGATAGATATAATACTATAAGAGATTTGGCTTTTAATTCTAAATCTGGCAATGATTTTAAAAAACCAGGTCATATATTTCCTCTAATAGCTAAAAATGGCGGAGTAATCGAAAGACCGGGACACACTGAAGCTTCTGTTGACCTTGCTAAATTAGCAGGTTTTAACGGTTGTGGTGTTATTTGTGAAATTATAAAAGAAGATGGCGAAATGGCACGTGTTCCTGACTTAATTGAATTTTGTAAGCTTCATGATTTAAAGATGATTACAATTGAAGATTTAATTGAATATAGAAAAAAAAATGAGTTCCAAACTGAATTAGTTTGCGAAGCACCTTTACCTACAAAACATGGAACATTTAGACTAATAGGTTTTTCAAATACTATTGATTACAAAGAACATGTTGCATTAGTTTATGGAGATATTGATAATCAAGAGGACGTCCTTTTACGTGTTCATTCAGAATGTTTAACAGGTGATGCCTTTGGTTCATTAAAATGTGATTGTGGTAGTCAATTAGATAAAGCTCTTGAAAATATTGTTAATCACGGATCTGGGGTACTTTTATATATGAGGCAAGAAGGTAGGGGTATTGGTCTTCTTAACAAAATAAAAGCTTATAATCTTCAAGCTCAAGGCAAGGATACTGTTGAAGCTAATACTTTATTAGGGTTTGACCCTGATTTAAGAGATTTTGCTGTAGCTGCTCAAATGATAAAGCTTTTAAATATAAGAAGTATTAATCTAATGACCAACAACCCTAAAAAAATAAATGATTTAGAAAAGTATGGTATTAAAATTAATCATAGAACACATATTGAATTTCCTTCAAATAGCTGTAATTCTAAATATTTAAAAACTAAAAGGGAAAAAATGAATCATTTATTTAAAATAAACTAAAAAAAGGCTTGAGTTTACTCAAGCCTTAATCTTTTAAATCTTCTAAAACCATCAAATAATATTCTATACCACTTTCTAGTTTTTCTTTATCTTTTTTTGAATAATCACTAGTTGAAACTTTTGTCTTTAAGTCTTTAAATTGACTCTCTAACTCTTCTCTCTCTTTTTCTTTAAAAGGTTTTGCTACCATATCATAAAATTCATTTTGATAACTTTTATACTCACCTTTTATTCCTAATGAAAAACATCCTGTAAATAATAACATACTCAATATTAATAAGTATTTCATTATATCTACTTCCTTCTTTTTGTTTCTTCTGTAAAAAACACTAAAAAATTATATATATCTTTCGATATATATTCCCATGTATGATATTCATTTTCATAAATTTTCCCTTTGAAATCTAATCCATATTTTTTGGCTCTACCTACAACATCAAGCCATTGCTGAAACATTAAATAAGGTTTTTTATCTTCTGAACCAACACTTAAATAAAACTTTTTCCCTTTATATCTTTCAGGATTGGTTTTTTTAATTATACTATACGGATCATTTTTTAAAATTTTATATCCCCAAGGACTAAATACTTTCATGAAATGAGCTTTATTTACATCATTAAATAAAAATTTTGGTACATATAAATATCTAAAAATTCTCATAACCCTACGATTTATACTCATTCTAATTAAACTTATAGCCCCTGAAAAACTGGCTATAACATCATACGATTCTAAATTTTTAAGTCCAATTTTTAATGCACCATAGCCACCCATAGAAAATCCACCAATACCTTTTTTAGAATTAGGATATTCTTGTTCGATAAAACTTGTCAAATCTTTTGAAAAAAATTCTTCATATTGATGAGATTTATCATTATAAAAATTAGTATACCAACTTTCACCATTATATCCTGAGTCTGGAAGAATAAAAATAATATCTTTTACTTTTCCTCTTTTCTTTAAACTTAGGTAATTTTCACGTAATTTTGCTTTATATATCCAATCTTCAGCTTTATCTCTTATTCCATGAAGAAGAACTAAACACAAGGGAGTCTCTAATACTCCCTTTGGTTTTACTATTAACACCCTCATCTTTTCAGTTGCGTACTTAGTTTCTAAATATTTTTCTTCTATAGTGAACTCATCTGATAATTCTTTATGTGAAAAATCTAAATATTTAGATTTTGTATCTATTATTTTTTCAACTTGAGAAAAATTAAGAACTCTTTTTAATTTTCTATTTAATTTAAAATTATATGGATATGTTACAGTATAAAAAAGTAGAGAAATAAAAACTAGAAAAACTAGTATTTCTAATATCATTCTTCTTCCTCAGTAATTAAAACTCAGCGTTATTTGGAGTTCTAGGGAATGGTATTACGTCTCTTATATTTGTTATTCCTGTTACATACATAATCATTCTTTCAAATCCTAATCCATATCCTGAATGAGGGAAACTTCCAAATCTTCTTAAGTCTAAATAGAATCCATAATCATCAGCACTTAATCCAGCTTCTGCCATTCTCTCTTCTAGTACATCTATATTATCTTCTCTTTGAGATCCACCTATTATCTCTCCAATTCCTGGAGCTAATAAATCCATTGCTCTAACTGTTTTTCCATCTTTATTTAATTTCATATAAAATGCCTTAATTTCTTTTGGATAATCTGTTACAAATACAGGTCTTTTAAAATATTCTTCTGATAAAAATCTTTCGTGCTCACTTTGTAAATCAATTCCCCATTTAACAGGATAATCAAACTTCTTTCCTGAGTTTACTAAAATATCTATTGCTTCTGTATATGTTACTCTTCCAAAATCATTATTTAATACATTATTTAATTTATCAAATAATCCTTTTTCAATAAATTGATTGAAAAATTCCATTTCTTCAGGACATTCATCCATTACATACTTAATTATGTATTTTACCATTGCTTCTGCTAGTTCCATATTACCCTCTAAATCTGCAAAAGCTATTTCTGGTTCTATCATCCAAAATTCAGCAGCATGTCTCGAAGTATTTGATTGTTCTGCTCTAAATGTTGGTCCAAATGTGTATATATTTCTAAATGCAGAACAATAAGTCTCTCCATTTAACTGACCACTTACTGTTAAATTTGTTTCTTTTCCAAAGAAGTCTTTTGTTACATCAACCTTCCCTTCTTCAGTTTTAGGTACATCATTTAAATCAAGAGTTGTTACTCTAAACATCTCTCCTGCACCCTCACAATCTGATCCTGTAATGATTGGTGTATGTGTATATACAAATCCATTCTCTTGGAAAAACTTATGAATTGCATAAGCTAAAACTGATCTCACTCTAAATACTGCAGAGAATGTATTTGTTCTAGGTCTTAAATGTGCAATTGTTCTCAAGAACTCAAAAGAGTGTCTTTTATTTTGTAATGGATAATCTAAATCAGCTTTTTGGAAAATTTCAATCTCTTTAGCTTGGATTTCAAAATTTTGTCCTGCACCTTGAGATTTAACTACTATACCTTTTACAATTATTGACGATGATATTGAAAGTCTTGAAATTTCGTCAAAATTTGGTAAATTTGTATCAAATACTATTTGTACACCTTTGAAAAAACTTCCATCATTTAATTCTATAAATCCAAAGTTTTTTTGTGATCTTATTTTTCTTACCCAACCTGATAATTCAACTTCCTGGTCTAAATACTTCTCTGTTTCTCTATAAAGAGTTTTAACTAATTGTTTCATCATTTGCCCCCTATATCATCTTTGATTCATCGACAATTTCGATGCTGTCTAATTTTTGTTTTACTTGTGCTTTAAATTGCTCTAAATATAACTTTCTATATTTTTCTCTTTCAAGCTTCTCTTCAGCTGTTAGCTCTCTTTTTTTTGCTTGATTAGAAAAATAATTAACCATCTCTATAATATCTTTCATTTCCATATTGTTCCTCCAAACTACATAACTATATAGTCTTATTAAACTTTTAGAGTAATTATACCGCTTATTTAATATTTTGTCAATTTGCTTGTATTGGTAAAAAGAATATTTTTCTTGTATTAATTTTATATAAAAATTGTTATAATCTAAATACATTTTATTAAAGGAGTTGAAATTTTAATGAATTATTTCCAACCAAACCCAATAACAGATTTCAAAGCTACAATTGATATTCCAGGTTCGAAATCGATAACTAATAGAGCCCTTATTCTTTCAGCTCTTTCAGGAAAGACAATAATTTTAAAAAATATTCTCTTGAGTGATGATACAAAGTATATGATTGATGCTTTAAGAGCCCTAAATAATACTATTGAAATTGATGAGATAAATAAAACACTTAAAATTATAGGAAATAAAAATCCAAAATATGATAATTTAAGTTTATATATTGGAAATGCAGGAACTGCAATGAGATTTTTAAGTTCTTATTTAGCTACTGGAGAAGGAACTGCTACTTTATACGGTAATGATCGTATGAATCAAAGACCAATTAAAGATTTAGTTGATTCTTTAGTTCAATTAGGAATTAATGTTGAATATTTAAGTAATCATGGCTATCCTCCAATTCGTATAACTTCTAAAGGAGTTTTTGCAAGTTATGTTGAAATTGATGGAAGTAAAAGTAGTCAATATATATCATCAATTCTTATGGCTGCTCCTAATTTCAAGAATCCTATAGAAATTGAATTAAGCGGAAGAGTTGTATCAAAACCATATATAGATATGACTCTAGCTATGATGAATGATTTTGGAGTTAACTTTAATTACAATAATAACTCAGTGCATATATCTCCACAGGAGTATAATATAGATGAGTACTTAATTGAAGGTGATATGTCCTCAGCTTCTTACTTTTTAGCTATGGCTTTAATTAGTAATTCCACTATTACATTAAATAATTTTTTCAAAAATAGTATACAAGGAGATTCTAAATTTCTGAATATTTTAGAAAAAATTGGATTAAAAATATTAAATTTTAATGATACTACTATTACTGTAAAAGGGGTTCCAACATATAAAGGAATTGAGTTAAGTATGAATGATATTCCTGATGTAGCTCAAACTTTAGCTGTCGTTGGACTTTTTGCAACTTCTCCAACTAAAGTATGGGATGTTGAGAATATGAGAATAAAAGAAACCGATCGGATATCTGCCTTAAAAAATGAAATCTTAAAAATTCATGGTGATTTTATAGAATTTACTGATGGCTTCTTAATTACTCCAAAACCTTTAGAAAATTACCAAGGTAATTTTTTAAAAACTTATGATGACCATCGAATGGCTATGTCCCTCTCTTTAATTGGATTGAGAGTTCCAGGTATAAAAATTTTAAATCCCAATTGTGTTTCTAAAACATTCCCTAATTTTTTTAAAGAATTTAGTAAAATTTATAAGGAGGAGTGATGATCAAAAAAAGTTTTTTATTATTTCTTTTAATTTTCGTCAATATATTTTCAAGTAATATTTCTCACTCTCCAGAAGATATTGAAATTGAAAAATTAAAGCAAGAAATAAAACTTCTTCAAAATAAAATAAAAAAACTTGAAAATAAAAAAATTGAAAAGTTTAAAGAAGAAGAAAAGCAGCCTAAAATTGGACTTGTATTAAGTGGCGGTGGTGCAAAAGGATTTGCTCATATAGGTGTTCTTAAAGTTTTAGAAGCAAATAATATTAAGGTTGATTATATTACAGGAACAAGTATGGGAGCTCTTATTGGTGCTCTGTACTCTGCTGGATATACTCCAAATCAAATTGAAAAGTTAGTTTTAGATATCAATTGGCAAGAAACCTTTAATGATAGTCCAAATATTACTGATATTTCCATTGACCAAAGATCAATGATGAAAAATTATAATCTTTCTTTAAAATACGATAACTCTTTAAATTTTGCGTTACCAAAAGGTATTAGAAATACTCAAAAAATATATCTTACTTTAAAAAATCTTCTTTGGAATGTAGAGCAAACAAGAGATTTTAAAAAATTACCTATTCCTCTTGAGATTATTGCAACTGATTTAAATACAGGAAAAGCCAAAGCTTTTAATAGTGGCGATTTAGCTCAAGTTATCACTGCTAGTATATCTATTCCCACAATTTTTGATCCTGTAAAAATTGGAGATAATTACTATGTTGATGGTCTTTTATCTAGAAATTTCCCTGTGGAAGATGCATTTAATTTAGGAGCTGATATTGTTATTGGTGTTGATGTAGGAACTTCTCTTCAAAAAAAAGAAGATTATGATATTTTAAGTGTTGCCGATCAAATTGTTGCTATTCAAAGTACTAGTTCTACCAAAAAACAAAGAGACTTAGCAACAATACTTATTGATCCTGATATCTCAAACTTTAAAACAACTGATTTTAGTAATTTTAAAGAGATTGAAGCTTTAGGAGAAGCTGCTGCAAAAAAACAACTTCAAAAGATATTAGCTTTTGGACCTAAACCCAACAAAAGAAAGAGCTCTCTTCAATACAAAAATAACTTTGTTTTAGAAAATATTGATGTGATAACTGAAACAAAAAATAATAATCATAAAGAAATTATAGAATCACTCTTCAAAGATTCTATAGGAACTAATATAAATCCAGATACTCTTGAAAAATTAATGTTAAAAACATATAGTTTAAATTTTGTTAATAAGATTTATTATTCTTTTAAAAATAACACTTTAAAGCTTCAAGTGGAAGAAAATCCTACTAATATAGTTGGTCTTGGTGTAGATTATCAAACTGATTATGGAACTACTTTCTCCATTGGAACTGATATTAGTTCTTTTGGTAAAATAGGTAGCTTATCAACTATCGAAGCTACTTTTGGTGATTATCTTGGTCTAGATTTAAAAAACTTTTCGTATTATGGTGTTTCTAATAAGGTTGGTATTTTAAGTAGTATTAGTTATGAAGAAAATCCATTTTTTATATATCACAATAAAAATAAAATTGGTAGTTATAAAAGTCAAGTTACAAAATTAGAAGGAGCTTTCGTTACACAATATTCTAATTTATTTTTATTCTCATACGGTGCTTCTTTAAACTATGCTAGTTTAGATCCTGAAATAAAAAATATTTTTGATTCATCAATACAATACTCCAAAAGTTATGGGGATATTTTCTTTAATATTAACTGGGATAAAACAAATTCTATAGCTTTTCCAACTAAAGGTTTTAAAGGTGAAGTTTCTCAAAGATGGGGAGGTAATCTAGGAAAAGATAATTTAAACTTTTTATCTACTAATTATCTATCTTCAAATTATCTACCTATAACTGAAACAACAAGCTTAACTGCCAAATTTTTTGGTGGAAACATTGCTGGAGATGATATTCTTCCTGATAAATATATAAAACTTGGTGGTTTGTCTGATGACTTATCTCATAATACTTTTGCTTTTAGTGGCTATTATTTCCAAGAAAAATATTTATCCTCTCTTTTTGGAGTAAGTCTTGGAATTCAACAAAAACTTATCGAGAATTTATACATTGGAGCTAATTGGGATTTTGCAACATATAAATTTGCTAACGAAGTTTTTAATGATGATAAAAACTCACTTCTTTGGAAGGATTATTCTCAGGGAGCTGGAATAACTCTTAGTTATTTAAGTCTAATTGGTCCTGTTAAATTTAATATTTCTAAAGCTCAAGAATCTCATGATTTTCTTTTCCAATTTAGCTTCGGATATAAGTTTGATTAAAAAAACACCCTAAATAATTAGGGTGTTTTTTGCTCCATTTTTTTGAGCTAATTTTTCCAATTCTTCTAATTCAATACTAGTTGGAGAGAATAAATTACTCTTCATCTCTTCCCTTACTCCAAAATGTCTATATTTTATTATCTTATATCTAATATCTTTATTGAATATAGCTTTAGCTACATTTTCAACAGTTAATCTATTATTTAACCTATTTGCAACTATAACACTTCTTACTTCAAATAGCTTTCCTATATCTCTTAAAAAATATAAATTTTTTATAACTGGATTAACCTCTTTTTCTGTTAAAAGTAAATGCTCGCTATTATCCCAAGCTTTTACATCTAACATAAAAAAATCTGTATTTTCTACTAACTCTTTATATTCAATATCATCTAAATTTAAACTTCCATTTGTATCCACAAAACAAGTTAAATTAGGCCATTTCTTTTTTACTTCAGAAAAAAGTTTAGCTACAAATTTATACTGTAACGTACTTTCTCCTCCACTTACTGTTATTCCTTTTATAAAAGCTTTTACTTTACTAATTTCAACCAATAAGTCTTCAACTGTATAATCATTTACTTTAGGAGAAGAATCAAATCCACAAATCTTTGTACATTGGTCACACTCACAACATAAATTTTTCTTCCAAATTATTTTAGAATTAGATACTTCTAAAGCTTTTGTTGGACAAGTTTCAACACACTTATAACACTCTTTACAAATATTTATTGTCTCTGGATTGTGGCAATACTCACAATTAAAATTACATCCTTGAAAAAATATAGCCATTCTATTTCCAGGACCATCAACATTAGAAAATTTTATAATTTTATTTATTTTTGCCTTCAACTCCATATTACTCACTTCTCAATTTTCTTCCTAAAGCTTTAGCATTATCTCTAGCACCTTTTCCTAAAATAGTTGTATCTCTTAATACTTGCTCACCTTTATCTAACTTTTCAATCTCTGATTTTTTTACAAGATATCCTGTTACTCTAACTACATCACAAGTATCACTATATAATGAAAAAAATCTCATTTCAGTTTCAAAAGCTCCTTTTATTATATCTAAGATAGCCTCTGGATTTGATTTATATGTCTCATCAAACACGAATATATCACCAATTCCACTTGGACAATATTGATGGAATGGAGCTGATTGAACTATATGATCAAATATCTCTGGTTCCTCTCCAACTGGAATTCTACATCCTGGGCTTTCATTTCTATCAGTATCTATTCCAACTTGAGAGTGTAATAAATGAGTATTTCCAAAGAACTCTCCAGCATACTTTGTCTTATGAGCTGCTATTAGTTTTGACATAGCTTCTACTATTTCAAGTCCTAATTTATTTGCTTTTTCTGAATATCCAAATCTATCTTGTTTTTCTGTTGCACCTAAAAGATTATTTACACATTCAGCTAATCCAACAAAACCAAATAATCCTGTAAATTTTTCCTTTTCTAAAAGTCCCTCTTTTATTAAGAAACTACTTTCATAAAATCCACTTTCTTCGATAATAAATTTAGATCTTTCATCTATATATTCTAACATTTCTTTTGACACTTCAGGTAAAACTCTTGCAAAAAAGTCCTCTTTTGAATTAGCTAGCTTTGATAGAGCTCCTAATCTTACTCTAACTAGAGTATTCGCTCCACCACCTACTTTTAATCCATTGTAGCAACTAACGATTCCGTATTCTCCTTTAAAATCTGCTCTAAAGATTTTATCATTAGCAAAACTTGGTTTAGCTGTTACTAATGCTGTTTTAATCGCTTCTACTGCAATTTTATCTGTTGTTTCTTCAGTATATTTTATTGTTAAATTTGGTGTTGGTAACTCTAGCTCTCTCATAGCTCTTAGTATTAATATTCCAGCCTTTGTTTCTTTCGGTCCAATATTAGCATGACAGAATGAGTCTGTTATTGTTGAATCTATATGTTTTAGAAATAATTTAATTGCTAAATATGCTTCTGCTTCATCTTTAATAAAAGGTTCTAATAAATAATCAATATTCCCTAAATAAACAGGCATTGTTGTTATAGATGGAACATGTTTATAAAGAATTAATAAACCATGTACAGCTTCCCATATATTTGTTGGTTTATCTAAGTTTAAAAACTTACTTCCTTGTTCCATAAATATATCATAATCTGGAACAATATATCTTGGTCTATAAGGAGCATTTCCCTCAAATAAATCACATATAATTCCATCTTCTATATATTTTTTTAAGGCTTCACTTTTATTTAAAACCTCTATACTCCCTTCTGCTAGTCTTGCTAGGGTCACAACTTTTTGTTCAAAAGTTATTTTCTGACTCTTTATTGTTTCTAATATCATTACTTTCTCCCTTTTAATTAAAATATAAATTTCACATATTATATTCAATTTCTACCACTTCTGTCAACTTTTATTATACTTTTTCAAAAAAATAACAACTTTTTTTTTGATTCTTTGAATCGAGTTATCTATTGCCTTTGGCTCCTTCTCTAACTTCTGAGCTATCTCTAAATATCCATATCCCTTTACCATAAATGTAAACACATCTTTTTCTAAACCACTTAGATTATCTTTTAAAAATTTTTTTAAAAGTTTCATTAACTCTTTTCCAATAACAATTTGTTCTGGAGTATAATATCTTAATGAGGGACTATTGTATCTTATTAAATCCTCTAATTCTGAATAACCCTCTCCTTGCATTGCACTATTTAAATTTTTATTTTTTTCAGAATTATAATTTTTTACTGCTGTTATAATTTGTCTCTTTATACAAAGAGATGCAAAAGTACTAAAACAAGCACTTCTATTTTCATCAAAAGATTTTATAGCTTTCATTAGTCCTATCATTCCCTCTTGGACTAAATCCTCTCTTTCTGCACCTTTCAAAAATAATGTTTTATTTCTTATGTATATAAGATTTCTATACTCTGTTACTATTTTTTCTATGGAGTCTATATCTCCTTGCTTAGCTAATAAAATATCCTCTTTGTTAATCATAGTACCCCCTTGTCCTAAAAATTAAACAATAATTTTCTACTAAATAGGTAATAATAACAAACTTCTCTTTCATACTTTATATACCTCTAATATTACAAAAAATCAATTTTTTATTTTAATTTATTAACCTTTATTTTTTCATTATTTTGAGGTACAATTATATCAATGAGATATTTTTCTAATTTATCTTAGAACACTTTATTTTTCAAGGAGGGGTCTATGAAAACAGATATACAAATTGCACAAGAAGCAAAACTATTAAAAATTTCTGAAATAGCTTCTAGGCTAAATATTACTGAGGATTATTATGATACTTACGGAAAATACAAAGCTAAACTTAATCTTTCTTTATTAGATGAACTTGCTAACAAAGAAGATGGGAAATTAGTTCTTGTTACTGCTATTACACCAACACCTGCAGGAGAAGGAAAATCTACTGTTACTGTTGGTTTAACACAAGCTTTAAATAAAATAGGTATTTCTTCAGTTGCAGCTCTTAGAGAACCGTCTTTAGGGCCTGTCTTTGGAATGAAGGGTGGAGCTACTGGTGGAGGTTATTCACAAGTTATACCAATGGAAGATATCAATTTGCATTTTACTGGCGATTTCCACGCAATTGGAGTCGCTCATAATCTTGTTTCTGCTTGTATTGATAATCATATTACTCAAGGTAATTCTTTAGGTATTGATAATACTAAGATTACTTGGAAAAGAGTAGTTGATATGAATGATAGAAATCTTAGAAATATTGTTATTGGACTTGGAGGTAAAGCCAATGGGTATCCAAGACAAGATTCTTTTCAAATAACTGTTGCTTCTGAAATTATGGCAACACTTTGTCTTTCAAACTCTTTAAAAGAACTAAAAGAAAATATTGGTAAAATTGTTTTTGGTTACGATTATAATGATAAACCTCTTACAATAAATGATTTAAAAATTTCTGGTGCTGTTACAGCTCTTTTAAAAGAAGCTATAAAGCCAAATTTAGTACAAACTTTAGAAAATACTCCTGTTATAATCCATGGTGGCCCATTTGCTAATATCGCTCATGGATGTAATTCACTACTTGCTACAAAATTAGCTCTTAAGCTTTCAGACGTTGCTGTTACAGAAGCTGGATTTGCTGCTGACTTAGGTGCTGAAAAGTTTTTAGATATTAAATGTAGAAAAGGAGGTTTAAATCCTAATTGTGTTGTTATTGTTGCTACTGTTAGAGCATTAAAACATCACGGTGGTGCTAAAATTCTTAATGAAGAAAATTTAGATGCTTTAAAATTAGGTTTAGCTAACTTAGACAAGCATATTGAAAATATGAAAAAATTTAATTTACCAGTTGTTGTGGCAATTAATAAATTTGTTACTGATACTGATGCTGAAATTAGCTTAATTAAGTCTCACTGTGAAAGTTTAGACGCTCCAGTGGCTTTATGTGAAGTTTGGGCTAAAGGTGGTGAAGGTGGTGAAGAACTTGCCAAGCTAGTTCTTGAGAAATTAGAAGAAAATAATACTAAATATAAACCTCTATATAATCTAGATTTACCTATAAAAGATAAAATTTCAAAAATATGTACAGAGATTTATGGAGCAAATGGAGTTACGTTCTCTGGTGCTGCTAATAAAACAATAAAACAACTAGAAGAACTTGGATATGGATCACTTCCAATTTGTATGTCAAAAACTCAAAAATCAATCTCTGATAAAGCTAATCTTCTTGGAAGACCTAATAACTTTACAGTTGAAATTGATACTATCAAATTAGCTGCTGGTGCTGGTTTTATCATTGCTATGGCTGGTGGAATTATTGATATGCCAGGTTTACCAAAAGTTCCTGCTGCTGAACTTATTGATATTGACGAACATGGTGTTATAACTGGATTATTTTAAAAAATATTTTCCCTTACTTAAATACTAAGTAAGGGTTTTTTATTTTTATAAAATATAGTATAATATATTATAAAATTCTACTACATATGAGGAGTAAATATGAAGATTGGTAAACTTACTATTTCAGATTTAAAAGATTTAATTTTTAATAATATTAAAAATAACAATGATAAAATACTTTCTTTTGGAGAAATTGGTAGTGACTGTGCTGCTATTGAGGTTGGAGATAATATTGTTTATTTATCAACTGATCCAATTACAGGTAGTAATAGTGGTCTAGGTAAGTTGGCTATTAATATTAACTGTAATGATATTGCTACAGAGGGAATCCCTCCTATTGGAATTATGCTTACAATTTTAGCTCCTCCAGAAACAAAAAAGGAGGAAATTGCTGAAATTATGAGAGAAGCTCAGCAAGAAGCTGATAAGCTTGGTGTTTCTATAATTGGTGGACATACTGAAATTACCGCTGCGGTTAATAAAACGATAATATCTGCTACCTCAATTGGTATTGGGACAAAAGATAATTTTAAAAAAAGAGAGCACATTACTGCTGGTGATAGATTAATTATAACAAAAGGAGTTGGAATTGAAGGAACTGGCATTATTGCCTTTGAAAAAGAAAGTGAACTTCTCGATACTTTTTCTAAAGAGCTTGTTAATGATGCAAAAGCACTTTTAGATTTAACTAGTGTTGTAAAAGATGGTATTATTGCCAATAAATTCTCAAAAGGAATGCATGATGTGACTGAAGGTGGCCTTTTAGGTGCGCTTTGGGAGTCTAGCTGCTTTTATAATTTAGGCATTGAAATTTCATATGAGAAAATATTTATACCTAAATGCACAAAAGAGATTTGTAATTATTTTAAAATTAACCCTTTAAAGCTTATATCAAGTGGAACTATGCTTATGGTAGTTGGAAAAAATAATGCTGTTCCTTTAATTGAAAAATTGAAAGAAAACAACATTCCCGCTTTCGATATTGGAGAGTTTACCACTTCTAAAGAAAAAGTTCTTGTTAAAAATGGTAAGAGGTTGGAAATTATGCCTCCTCAAAGTGATGAGTTATATAAAGTTATATAGTTAGGAGATGTTATATTGAATATAAAACAAAGAATTATTGGTTTATTAAGTGAATTTGAAAAAGGAAAATATTCAAATATTCTTTTAAATGAATACTTTTCAAAAAATAATTTAAGTAAAGGAGAGCGTGGTTTTATAACTGAAGTTTTCTATGGAGTCATTAGAAATGATATTTATTTAAATTACCAATTAGAAAAAAGAACTAAAGCTATTAAAAAAAATTGGATTAAAAATTTATTAAAAATCTCTATCTATCAAGCTACTTTTATGAATAGCGACGACAAAGGTATTGCATGGGAAGCAACTGAATTAACTAAAAATAAATTCGGAATACCCGTTAGTAAGTTTGTTAATGGAGTTATCAGAAGTTATTTAAGAGATAAAGAAGATGAAATAAAAAAATTAAAAGACGAGGATAAACTTGATATTTTATACTCTTATCCTAGATGGTTTTATGAGAAAATAAAAAAAGAGTATGGAGATTCTACTGAACAAGTTTTAATATCATTAAAAAAAGTTCCATACATGAGTATTAGAGTAAATACTTTAAAATACTCTGAAAAAGAGTTTGAAACTCTTTTAAAAGAGTTAAAAATTGACATTATTAAAAAAGTTGATACTATTTATTATGTTGATTCAGGAGTTATATTACATACACCTGAATTTAAAGATGGAAAAATCATTGCTCAAGATGGCTCTTCATATTTAGCTGCAAAAATTCTAAATCCTTTACCTGGAGAAAAAGTTGTAGATACATGCAGTGCTCCTGGAAGTAAAACAGCGGTTTTAGGGGAACTTATGAATAATACTGGAGAAATTTTTGCTCTTGATATTCATCAGCATAAAATAAAAATAATAGAAGAAAACTTACATAAACTAGGACTTAGTAATGTAAAACCAATTAAATTAGATGCTCGTAAACTTAAAGAGCAGGGTCAAAAATTTGATAAAATTCTTGTAGATGCTCCATGTAGTGGATATGGTGTTCTTAGAAAAAAACCTGAAGCACTATATAATAAAAATATGAATAACGTTCATGAATTATCTACACTACAGTATGAAATCCTTGATTCTGCAGCTTTCTCATTAAAAGTTGGTGGAGAACTTGTATATAGTACTTGTACTATATTTTCTGAAGAAAATACAGATAATATCATTAAATTTTTAAATAATCATAAAAATTTCTCTGTTTTAAAATTTGACCTTCCTCAAAATGTAAACGGACATTTTGATTCAATTGGAGGTTTCTTAATTGATTATACTGAAGAAATTTTAGATAATTTTTATATTATTAAACTAAGAAAGGATTTTGAATAATGTTAGACGAATTAAAAGAAGCTAATGAATATGTTGTTAGCAAAATAGAGGAAAAGGATCCTTTAATCTTAGAGATGGAAGCCTTTGCAATTGAAAATAATGTACCTATTGTTACAAAAGAAGTTGCTAAATATCTTGAATTTTTAACTTCTAGTCACAATTTTAAAAATATACTTGAAATAGGAACTGCTATTGGATACTCTGGAACTATTATGGGAAGAGTTGCAAAAAAAAATGGTGGTAAATTAACAACTATCGAAATTGATGAAATTAGATATAATCAAGCTCTTGAAAACTTTAAGAAAGGAGAGCTTTTAGATTCAGTTAATCTGATTTTAGGAGATGGTGTTGAGGAAGTTAAAAAACTTAATGAAAAGTTTGACTTTATTTTTATAGATGCTTCTAAGGGACACTATATGGAATTTTTCACTGATTCTTTTGAGAGACTCGCTGATGATGGAATGATTTTTATTGATAATATAATGTTTAGAGGTTATCTTTATAAAGAATATCCAAAAAGATTTAAAACAATTGTAAGAAGACTTGATGAGTTTATAACTTATCTTTCTAAAAATCACAATTTCGTTTTACTTCCCTTTGGAGATGGAATTGGTCTTGTTCGTAAATAATTAATTAAAAAGTAGGATTGTAATAATCCTACTTTTTTAAACTCTTTTTCTTTTTTTAAAACTTTTGTACTCACCACTTAATATCCAATTCCAAACCAAAGCTATAATAACTCCTACTATAGTGGTTAGAATTCTTTTTCCAGCCCAAAAGTAAGGATCTCTCCCTTCCATATTAGTTGCTATACCTAAGAAAACAATACATGCTATAGTGCTTGATGCTGGCTTCTTCAAAATATAAGTACATCCAAAAATTATTATAATCATGGATAAAGCCATTATTAAACTTCCTTTAAAATCATTAGCTTCTGTTGTTATAAAGTAGATTGCAAATAATCCTACTACACCACCAAAGATCGTTCCGATTACTCTTTCTACGCCAACTTTAAAAGAATCTTTTATTGTCCCTTGTAAGCAAGATACTGCTGCTATAGCAGCATAAAATGGATTTACATTAAATAACACTTTTAATAAAAAAACACACCAGAAAACAGAAATAGATATTTTTAGACTCTTATTTAAGGTTTCATTATATTCTTTTCCCATAGTTACTTCCTTTTATATGTGTAATTTAGCAATAATATAGAACCTATACTTTTCTATTGAATACTTTCCTTCTTTAATATTTTTTTTGCTATTTTTCTAAATACTATTATATCTAAAAGTAAATTTTCCATCAATATATTTTTTATTACTTTATTACTAAAAAATATAACATTGCAACAGATTAAAATATTTTCATGGAAAAAAATACTAAAATAATGTATAATTATGAAAAAGAATATATTGGAGGTATTTTTAATGAAAATTAAAGCCTTTCCTTTGGGAAGCTATATGACGAACTGCTATTTGGTTTGGAATGACAACAACGAAGCTTCTCTTTTTGATTGTAGTGATTCTAGATTAGAAAATATTGTATCTTTTATAAAAGATCACAATTTAACTCTAAAAAATGTTATTCTTACTCATGGTCATGGTGATCATATTGGCGGAATAAATGAAATAAAACATCTTTTTCCTAATGTTCACATTTATATTGGAAAAGAGGAAGAGAAATTTTTAACTGATGCATCCTTAAACTTATCTTATGCTATTCAAGGATACGACTTTGCATATACAGGTGATTTTACTCCTATAAAAGAGGGAGATTCTATTTTTGGTTTTGAAGTTATTGATACTCCTGGTCATACAATTGGTTCTAAATGTTTTTATAACAAAGAGTCTAATTTTATGATTTCTGGGGATACACTATTCAGAAGAAGTTATGGTAGATATGATTTACCTACTGGTAACTTATCACAATTACAAAGAAGTTTAAAAAAGATTTGTGAAACTTATCCAGAAGATACTATAGTGTATAGCGCCCATACTGAACCTACTATTTTAGGCGAGGAAAAAAGAGTATTAAAATCCCAAGGAATGTTTTAGGAGGAATTAATATGGAAAACAAAGTTTATGATGTTGTTATTATCGGTGCTGGACCAGCTGGTCTGACTGCAGCACTTTATGCTGGAAGATCTAATCTTTCAGTTTTAGTTATTGAGAAGCCAAATACTGGAAGTCTTCTTATGGCCCATAAAATAGAAAACTATCCTGGTATTTTAGGATCACCTACTGGAAAAGATATCTATACTCTAATGAAAGAGCAAACACTTAAATACAATGTTGAATTTGTTAATGCTACATTTTTAGCATTTGATTTATTTGGAGAGCATAAAATTGTAAAAACAGATATTGAAAATTTCCTAGGAAAAACTGTTATAATTGCAAGTGGATGGGCAAAAAATGGATCTAAAAAACTTCCTGGAGAAGAAAAGTATCTAGGAAAAGGAGTTTCTTACTGTGCAACTTGTGATGGCGCTTTTACAAGAAATATGACTGTTTCTCTTTTTGGAAAAGGTAAAGAAATTGCTGAAGAAGCTCTATTTTTAACAAAGTATTCAAAAGAGATTCATATGTTTATAACTGATAACTGTGATGATAATTGCGATAAAGCTCTTATGGAAACATTAAAAGCCAACGAAAAAGTTAAAATGTATTATTCAAGTGAACTAGTTGAAATTAAGGGAGATGAATTTGTTGAAGAGGTTATTGTTAAAATCAATGGTACTCATGAAACTTATCCTACTCAGTTTGCTTTCTTATACTTAGGAACAAAATCACTTAAAGAACTTTATGGTGAAGTGGCATCTCTAGATGAGCAAGGTTATATTATTACTAATGAAGCTATGCATACATCTATTGAAGGAATATATGCTGCTGGAGACGTTAGATCTAAACACATTAGACAAGTTACTACAGCTACATCAGATGGTACAATTGCTGCCTTAGAAGCGATTAAACATGTTTTAAAGAAACATAATTTAAAAGCACAATATAGTTAAAAAAAGTCAGAGTAAAACTCTGACTTTTCTATTTATTATAATTTAAATAGCATATCTTCGTAAGTTGGTACAGGCCAAACTTTCTTTTCAACTTGATGCTCTAGTAAATCAATAATATCTCTTAGACATTTAAGCAAAGGAATTATTTCTTTATTTAAATAAACTACTTTTTCATATAAATCTTCAATTTCATTAGCTACTACAAGTTGTGACTCTAATTGAGCTAAATAATCTTTCAAACGATTTTTTCCAGCTAATAGTTTTACTAAATGAGCTTTATCAGCCACTAAGAACTCATCATCTCCTAAAACTTCTCTTAATGACAAGATACTATTTGATATCTTAGCTGCATACTCCATTAAAGCTGGATATATCTCATTTCTAGCTATTCTAACCATTGAGCTTCCTTCGATATTAACTTGTTTAATATAACGCTCACAATAAACCATATATCTTGCCTCTAGCTCTTCAGGTGATAATACCTTGGCATTTTTAAATAACTCTACTATATTTTCTTGTTTATATATTCTCAATCCTTCTAGTGTATTTTTTAAATTTTTTAACCCTCTTTTTTCTGCTTCAATTTTCCAACTCTCATCATAACCATTTCCATTGAATATAATTCTTTTATGCTTTTCGTATCTATCTTTTATAAGTTCGATTATATCCTTTTTTAAATTCTTAGAATCTCTTCCTTCTAAATAATCGGCATACTCTTTTATTATAGTTCCAATAATTGTATTTATTATAAATGTTGGTGTCGATGCCGATGCACTTGAACCTGGCATTCTAAACTCAAATTTATTTCCTGTAAATGCAAAAGGTGATGTTCTATTTCTATCTGATATATCTTTTGGTATTTTTGTAAAGTTTTTTACACCAAACTCCATATTTTCTTGTGCTTCATTTACAGGAACTATTTTTCCTATATTTTTTAATATTTCTTCTAACTCTTCCCCTATGAAAACCGAAATTATTGCAGGAGGTGCTTCGTGTCCACCTAATCTATGGTCATTTCCAGGAGTCGCACAAGAAGCTCTCAAGACATCTTCATATCTATCAATTCCCTCTAAAACTGCTGTTAAAAATACTAAAAACTGAAGATTATTTTTTGATAAAGAAGATGGATCTAATAAGTTTTCTCCCAAATTTGTTGATAATGACCAGTTGCAATGTTTTCCAGAACCATTAACTCCTTTAAATGGTTTCTCATGTAATAATGCACTTAATTTATGTCTATCTGCAACCTTTTTTATTATATCCATAGTCAATTGATTCTGATCAACAGCTACATTTGCTGTTGTAAACATCAATGCAATCTCAAACTGATTAGGAGCTACTTCATTATGTTTTGTTTTTGCCATTATCCCTATTTTCCATAATTCCGTATCTATCTCATTCATCACTTTTTCAACTTTTTCTTTTATACTTCCGTAGTAATGATCATTTAACTCTTGACCTTTTGGTGGTAAAGATCCAAATATTGTTCTACCTGAAAGCATTAAATCTTGACGTTTTTCCCAAAATTTCTTCTCTATTAAAAAATACTCTTGCTCTAATCCTAGAGTGTTTGTTATTGACGTTACATTTGATTTAGGGTCTAGTATCTTTTTTAATCTTAGTGCTTGCTCTGATATAAAGTCTATTGATCTTAATAAAGGTACTTTTTTATCTAATGCCATCTGGTTATATCCAATAAAAGCTGTTGGAATATATAATGATTTAGATAATCCCTCTCCTCTTAAAAACATTGGTGATTTACAATCCCACGCTGTGTATCCTCTTGCTTCAAAAGTTGATCTAACTCCTCCATTTGGAAATGATGATGTATCAGCTTCACCCTTTATAAGCTCCTTCCCAGAGAATTGCGAAACACAAGTACCATCAGACGACATAGAAATAAACGAATCATGCTTTTCAGCAGTCAATTCTGTCAATGGTTGAAACCAATGTGTAAAATGTGTAGCTCCATTTTCAGTAGCCCAATTTTTAACTGCATTTGCTATTGAGTCAGCAAGTTCTATAGATAACTCTTTCTCTCCATTTTGAACTTTTTTAAACTCTTTAAAATACGATTCTGGTATTCTGCTTTTTAATTTATCCTCTGTAAAGCAAAATTGTCCAAAAATTTCCAGCATGTTGTTCATAAATCCTCCCTTTTTTGTTCTACATTGTCGAACGTCATTCTTCAATAAAAAATTGTTATATTAACAATATACCATTTTTATTTTTTTGTCAATAGGAAAATAAAAAAGAGGAGTTTTCACTCCTCTCGTGCTCCTAATTCGAACGATATTTTTTTACTCATAGCAACCATCTTTGGTGCCAATTTAGGTAAAATATTCATTAATTTTTCTCTTGTTGCCATTATTGATGCTGTTCCAACAAAAACATTATTAACTTTAAAAATTGGAACCGATATACAATAAATTCCTAATTCAACCTCTGATCGCTCTAAAGAATATCCATCTTCTCTAATTTTATAAATCTCTTCTATCAATGTTTCTCTATCTATTATTGTACTATTTGTATATTTATATAATAGATTTTTACTAAATATTTTATCTATATTTACATCTTTAGAATATGCTAATGCTAACTTTCCAGAAGCTGATGCATTTAAAGGAATTTTAGTTATCGATGTACTAATTGTATAATACATCGAGTCAGATTGTACTCTATCAATTAATTTTAAATGCTCTCTCTTAAATAAAAATAAATTCACGGTCACTGAAAACTCTTCTGATATCTTTACTAAATATTTATGCCCAATATTCTTTATTAAAACATCCTCATTTACAATAAAGCTTTTTTCTATAAAGGCTGGTCCTAATGAATAGTTGCTATTTTTTTCATTTTGCTCTAAATACGAGTTTTTTAAAAGTGTTGATACAATTCCATGTGCAGTACTTTTACTTAAACCAACTTTTTCACTAATCTCTTTTAATGAAAGTTCATGCACATTTTCATTAAAACAGTTCATTATATCTATTGCTCTTTGGATAGATTGTATAGTTTTCCCTTCCATAAAATCCCCTTTTATTTTAATCTAAAGAATCCTTCTTCAGTTTTTTCAATTTTTCCCTCTTTTAAAAGTTTTCCTATAGCTCTTTTAAAAGCTTTTTTACTTATTCCAAAATACTCTTTTATAGCTTCTGGTGAACTATCGTCATTAAATCTAAAGTGCGTTTTTAATATCTTCATTTTTCCTAAAATACTTTCTGCATCTTTATCCATCTGAACAAAAGCTAACTCTCTCATTGCTAAGTCTAACTTTCCATCCTCTCTAACTCTGATAACTCTAGCTTGAATCTCTTCACCTACATAGAACTTTTTAAAACACTCACTATTTGGAATTAATCCAAAATATCTATTGTCCACTGCTACGAAAACACCAATTTCAGGATTAATTCTATATACTGTACCTTCTACAAAATCATTTTTTTGATAATCTTTATTTGGCATTAAAAAACTATATATTTTCATTGTCGCAGATAGTCTTCCTTTACTATCCTCATATATTCCAACTAAAACCTCATCTCCTGGTTTAACTTCTCCTACCATTTGGGCATGTGGTAATAGTAATTCTTTTTTTAGTCCCCAATCTAAGAATGCTCCCAATTTTTCATTTGTATCTGTTACATACAGCTTTCCTATTGTTCCAACTGTTAAAGCTGTTTTTCTTAAAGTTGCTGTTAATCTATCTTCCGAGTCTCTATATATCATTACATCTAGCTCATCACCAATATCTAAAACTTTACCCTCTAACTCATTGTTAGGCAGAAGAATATTATCTTTTGAGTCTCCTGTTCCTGCATCTAAATGTGCTCCTTTGCTGCTGAAGTTATTAATCTTCATTGTTTGTCTTTTTCCTACTTTTACCATTTTACCTTTCTCCTTACTATTTTACTCCAAATAGTTTCCAAATAAATTAAATTTCTCTTCCATTTTATGAGGATAGTTTTTATAATAATACTCAAAAAGTTTTATTACAGGTTTAAAATCCTCATAACTTTCTAATATTCTTAAATACTCTTTTTCTATACTAATTAAAGAGTAATAATCACTTTTTTCAAACATTTTAAATAATCTATTAATTATATCTATTACTTCTTTAAGAGGAACTTCTATTCCTTTTCCAATTATAAGTGCCTCTATATAAAAAGTTCTACTTTCATTTTTTTTCTCAAAGTACTCTGATAATTTCCCTAGGTTATATAATAGTTTAAATTTCTCTTCATTATTTTTAATAATTTTCTTTTCATAAATCTTATTTAATTTTAAATAAATATTTTTTAACTCATTATTTTTTTTAGAATTAATTAAAATTTTTCCTAAGCTATAGAGCGTATGTAATTTTTCCTCTAAAGTTACTGCTTTTTTCAAAATTAAAAAATATAATTCAATTCCTTTTTCTATATCAGACTCTATATAAATTTCTGCTAAAATATTCAGACAATTATTTTTTATAACTCTATTCTTTATAATTTTTAAATACTCATTTATTTCATTCTCTATATTTAAATAGTTTTTTTCTTTATCTTTATAAAGTGAAAACAGATATAGATAATATATTTTATCATTCCTCTTTAAAATTTGATTTGCTAAAATATCATCTTTATATTTATTAAACAATAAAGATATTATCTCATACTTTTCATGTTTTGCACATAAATTTATAAAAATTTCAAATTCTTTTTCATATTTTTTAATTTCTGTAATTCTTTGAAAAAGTTTACTATACATTCTTCTAGCTTCATTTGTATTTTCTAGTTTTAAGTACATCTCTGCTAAATCAATTATATATTTAATTTGATCTATTTTTGACACCTTTAAAATTCCTTCTTCAACTAACCATTTATTATTTATTTCTCTATCTTTTATAACTTTATCTAAATATTTTTTAGCTTGTTCTTCAGAAGTTTCTATAAAGCTCTCATAAGTTATTGTAAGCTCTTCACCTAACTCTTCAACTATTCTCTTTAAGTTTTTATAAAAAATAACACTCATTTTTTTACTTAAAGATTTTCGACCACTTTCAACCATTCCTAAGTATGTCTTAGAAACTTTATCCCCTGTTATATCCTCTTGTTTAATTTTATAATGTTTTCTATATTTTAGTATCTTTTCTCCTGGCGATAAAAACATACTATTCCCCCTTAAAATAAAAAACTGTTTATTATAGAATATCAAATTTTACATATTTTTACAATAAAAAATACCTTAGATTAGTCCAAACTCTAATCTAAGGTATTACTTTACTCTTTTTCTAATAATACTGTTTTATTATTTTTAATATAAATTTCTTCATAATCATCTAAAGAATCTAATGCTATTTTAGACATTGGAACTATTGCAATGATATTAAATACTGTCATTAATGCCACTCCCAAGTCTCCTAATTCCCATACAAACAGATACTGAGCCATTCCACCTACAAACATCATAATTAATGCTAAAATTTTATATGCATCTTGAGCCTTCATTTTATCACCAAATAAAAATGCTACATTAGATCTTGCATAGAATAATATTCCTAAAAATGTACTAAAACTAAATAAGAATAATATTACTGCAACTAAAGGTGTTCCAATACTTCCTATATGATAATCCATACAACTTTGAAGTAAATCCATCCCCATTTTCCCATCTCTAATTGATTGTGGTGCTAAAAGCATTGTAAATGCCGTACAACTACAAACAACTAAAGTATCTATAAAAACACCTAAAGCTTGAATTAACCCTTGTTCTACAGGATGATCTACATCTGCTGCTGCCGCTGCACATGGAGCTGAACCACTTCCAGCCTCATTTGAAAACAAACCTCTTTTTACTCCCTGCATTAATACTGCTCCAAATCCTCCTGCAACTATTTGCCTAGCACCAAAAGCCTCTTCAAAAATTTCTAAAAACATTCCAGGAACTGAACCAATATTTTTAATCAATATAAAAAGTGTTAAAGAAAAATATAATATTGCCATTATTGGCACTAATTTATTTAAAACATCTGCTATTTTATCTTTTCTTCCTTTTCCAAATAAAACTATTGCTCCTAAAGCTGTCATTGCAATTGATGTATAAAGTGGTGATATTCCAAAAGCATTATTAAATGATTCTGAAACGGAGTTAGAAACTATTTGTGTTATTCCAACCCAAGTTATTAATCCAGAAATTGCAAATAAAATTCCACAAAGTCTAAAATTAGAAGATTTTTTATAGTATCTTTTTCCATTTTTAGATACAACATCTGAGTCTTTTTCCAAATTTTTTTCAAATGGATCGTCCTCTCTAGATTCAGCAATAACCTCCATTCGATTCATAAAATAAGCTGGTCCACCTCTCCAACCACCAAACAAAGGATCTTTTTCTTTATAAATTTGAGCTAATGTACTCTCTATGAATGCAGTATTTGATCCTATTATAGCTGCTATCCACATCCAAAATATTGCTCCAGGTCCTCCAAAAGACACTGCAGCTACTACGCCAGCTAAATTCCCCATTCCCACTCTAGAAGCTGTAGCTATAAATAGAGCTTGTAATCCAGAAATAGCTTCCTTATCCTCTTTATTCTTACTTTTTAAAACTATCCTTATCATCTCTGGAAATAATCTAAAAGATAACATTCTAGTTTTAATACAATAATATATTCCTGTAGGAATTAACATTAAAACTAATAAACTTAAACCAATATTTGCTTCACCAACATTAAATAATATTATATCACCCCATAAAAACCCATTCAATGCACTAACTGCTGTTTTCAACGGTGATAATAATGAATCTATAAACCCCATCACATACCTCCTAATTTTATTTTAGTAGAAAGTTTTATGTAGGTATTTCTAGATTAAAATATCCTAAAGTTATCTTTAGGATATTTTAATTTTTATTATCTATTTCTGTGAAAATCTTCCTGTAAAAAATCTTAAACAAGCTGGTTCATACTCCCACTTTAATCCTTTTATTTGCTCTTTATTTTTGTACAGTTCTATTATTGTATCTGCTACATAATCTAAGTGAGCATATGTATAAACTCTTCTTGGAATTGTTAATCTTACTGTTTCTAATTTAGGATAATGATTTTTTCCTGTTTTTACATCCCTTCCTGCTGATATAATTCCTCTTTCCATTGTTCTAACACCAGAATGCTCATAAATAGATGCTGCTAAAGCTTGAGCAGGAAAATCGTCTTGAGTTAAATGTGGTAAAAATGCTCTTGCATCTAAGAAAATTGCATGTCCTCCATAAGGTTTTACCATAGGTACCCCTGCTGCATCTAGCTTTTCTCCTAAATATCTTATTTGATTAACTCTATGACTTATATATTCATAGTTTACAGCCTCTCTAAGTCCAATTGCCATAGCTTCCATATCTCTTCCTGCCAATCCACCATAGCTAGGCATTCCTTCAAATTGAACTACTGTAGCTGTCGCTTGTAGATATAATTCATAATCATTCATACATAAGAATCCACCGATATTAGTTAAACAGTCTTTTTTTCCACTCATTGTACATCCATCACCATATGAAAACATCTCTTTTACAATATCTTTTATAGATTTATCTGCATATCCTTCTTCTCTTGCTTTTATAAAATAAGCATTTTCTATACAACGAGTTGCATCATACATAATCTTAATTCCATGTTTATGAGCTAGTTCTGAAACAGCTTTTATATTAGCCATTGATACCGGTTGTCCTCCAGCTAAGTTAACTGTAACTGCCAAACAAACATATGGTATTTTTTCTGCCCCCACTTCATCTATTAATGCTTGTAATTTCTTTAAATCTACATTACCTTTAAATGGTAAATCTATTTGAGAATTATGAGCTTCGTCTATTATAATATCTCTGAAAGTCGCCCCATTTCTTTCTTGATGAAATCTTGTAGTAGTAAAATACATATTTCCTGGAACATAGTCCCCTGGCTTAATTGTTAATGTTGATAAAATATTTTCTGCTCCTCTTCCTTGGTGAGTTGGAACTACATATTTAAATCCAAAAAGTTCTTGTACTGTTTTTTCTAAATGGTAGAAGTTTCTACTTCCTGCATAAGCTTCGTCTCCCAACATTAACCCAGCCCACTGAGCATCACTCATGGCATTAGTTCCAGAGTCAGTAAGTAAGTCTATATAACATTCATCTGATTTTAATAAAAAAGTATTATATCCAGCTCTTTCAATAGCCTCTTTTCTCTCTTCTTTAGTCATAATAGCCATATTTTCAACCATTTTTATTTTATATGGTTCTGGTGCAAATCCTTTTGACATAATAATTCCTCCTCATTTATTTTTTCTTGTTGATAACATATATACTCCATTTTCTTTTTTATGTCAATAACTCTTATTTTAGAACATTTTTAATTGTTTTAAATATATTTTTTATTATAATCACAAGAAAATTTCTTTAGTTATATTTAAAACAAACCTTTTTATGGTTATTTTATAAGAAAATAGTAATTCTCACTCTTTCTAATTTCACATAAAAATAATTATTCTTATTTATAATGATTTAATTTTTAAAAATAAAAAAAATTTATTTTTATTTTTTACATAAATTTTAATAAAAAAAATAAATTAATTTTATTTTTTTATTTTTTATTTTTTTCAAACCTTTTAAAGGTTTATTTTTTACAAAATTTGATTTTTATATAATCTTTATGGTAAACTCCTACTATATTTAATATCTAGGAGGAATTATGATAAGAATTTTATTATATATTTTCATTATAAGTTGTGGGTTTTTATTAAGTAAATACCAATTAATACCTTTAAAATTAAAAATGAAAACTGCTATTTTACAATCCTTTTCTCTTTTCTTTTTATTAGGAGTTATGGGTTATAAAATTGGTAGTGATAACAAAATTATAAAAGAATTTCCAAATCTTGGATTACAAGCTATTGTTATTGCATTATTCTCTATTTTAGGAAGTATTTTTATTACTAAATTTTTTTTTAGAAAAAGAGGTGACAAATAGATGCTAGGAATTTGTTTATCGATTATTTTTGGAGTTATTATAGGATTATTTTTTCAAACTCCATTTTTATCTAATTCATCAGATACTTTTATCGATTTAGGTCTCTGCTTACTTTTATTTTTCGTTGGAATCGATATTGGAGATAACTCTTCTGTATTTTCTAATTTAAAAAAATATGGTAAAAAAATATGGCTTCTTCCTATATCCACAATTTTAGGTTCTCTTTTAGGTGGAGTTGTCGGTTCTTTATTTCTTCCTATCTCTATTGGAGAAGGTCTTGCTGTTTCTTCTGGTCTTGGTTGGTACTCTCTATCAGCCATTGAATTAACAAAAATAAGTCCTGAACTTGGAAGTGTTGCCTTTTTAAGTAATGTTTTTAGAGAGGTTCTTGCAATTTTAACAATTCCTCTTATTGCTAAATCCATTGGAAGTTTCGAATCTATATCTACAGCTGGTGCTACAGCTATGGATACTCTTCTTCCAGTTATAAATAAAAGTAATAGTTCTGATATATCTGTTATTGCATTTTTTTCAGGTGTTGTTCTAACTACATCAGTGCCTGTATTAGTTCCACTAATTGTAAATATATTTAAATTATAAAAGGACATGAAATTCATGTCCTTTTAAAATAATATTAAATCATATATATCTTGTATTCTATATGGACTAGGAAGCTTTGTCTTCAAATTTTCCCAAACTTTCGAAAAAGTTTCTTGATCCATATCTTTTATTTGATTATATGCTTGAGATTTATATAAAATATCTTCTCCACATTTTTTTATTGCATTTAATATTTGAGATTTAATCTTTTTATAATTTTCATCTGTTATTAAAATTAAACTATAATAATCTGCTAATAACTCTCTTTCCACACAATATTCAAGTGTTAAGATTTTTCTTATAATTGTTCCTAAATAACCAATTGATAAATTTTTACTAAACATTCCACTTCTTTCACCTTCAACCTCAATAAAAGGTAAGAATATATCTTGGTAGTGGTAATCTTGAACTGATTTTGTAAAAAATAAAAAACTAGAAAAAATAGTTTTTTTCTTTATCTCTTTTCTTAAAAAACTTTTATCAACTTGATAAACAGCACCAACATGTGGAAAAAGAGAAACTGTCAAATCTTCAGAGTGACAAAAATTAACTATATTTTCTTCATAAACTTTATTAGCTTTAATTTTTCTAATAAAATAATCTGCTTGGAATAATTCATTAGTTAAATTATCTACTTTAAATAGTGCATTAAAAACCCTATTATTATCTAATAAAGTATTTTTTGTATCATTTGATAATTTACTTAATAAATTTTCAAATTTTGTACTCTTTACAAAATTTTTTATAAATCCCTCATCTATTTGAGGTGATATTTCAACATTACTTGTTATTAGTAGCGTATTACTATCTTTTATTACTTTCCCCTTTTTTAACTCTTTTAAAAAAAATGATAAATACTCATTTTTAAACTCAATAAAATATTGTTTCTCAATATCATCTAAATTTAATTTATCTAAAATTCTATCATAGTTAAAGAAATCTAGAAGGTTTATAATCCCATCTCTATTTATTCCTACAGCATTCCAAGTACATGTATATGGAATAAATCCTCTCTCCTTGTCAACCATAATACTTACAAACTGAGCAATTCCACCACCTAAAGAATGTCCTGTTATTGATATCTTTTCTTTAGGAATTTTAAACTCATCATAAATTTTATTAAACACTTCTAAACCATCATAAAATTGTACAGGTTTAACTCCTAAACCAATTTTTAAATCATTTTCTATAAAATCTTTGTAAGCATCTTCTATAGGATATTTCTCACTACCTCTATAAGAAATAACATATTTATCATATTTAATATTTCTAAAAACTACACTATAAAATCCTGTTGAATCTCTTTCTAAATCAGAAGCTCTCTTACTTTCTACATAAAATATCTCCCAATTATGAAGAATATCTTTAAAAAAATCATAAAATAAATATCTTGTATTTGAATTTGAAAAATAAAATCCATCACTATCTAATTTTAATGAATCATTCTCTCTGTAAATTTGATCTAAATTTTTTTTATAATCTTCTTGAGAAAAATTACAATAAGAGAGTACACTAAGCAATAGATAGTCTTTAGCTCTTTGCATTATATACCTCCTAATATTTTAAACTTTTAATAGAGATAGAAAAAGATATGTAACACCCATTCCTATTGCGGCACCTATTACGGTTTCTAAAACTGTATGTATCTTACCTTCTACTCTTGATTGTAGAACTAAAATTAAAAGAAATAGAGAAAGATAAAATACTCTAACATCATGTGTTAAAAAAAATATTCCCATGAAAAGCGCTCCACCAAGAGCGCTATGTCCACTAGGAATTCCTCCTCTTAAAGGAGTTCCTTTTTTAAAAATACTTTTAATTGCTATTACTAATACTACTATAAATATTATTATAAATATTATTACATTTGCATAAGATTCTTTTAATAAATCAAAAAAATTATCAAACTCACCAGCTATTCTTTTATGAAATACTAAATATCCAACTATTAAAGCATTACTTGCTGCTATAAAAACAGCTCCTGCTCCAACATCTTTAGCTCTCTTTGCCAAAATATTATATTCTGGTGAAACTAAATCTACAAAACTTTCTATAGCAGTATTTAAGAGCTCTGCTGCTAAAACAAGGGACATACTAATTGATAACACAATTAACTCCATTCTGCTTACACCTAGAAAAATTGAAATCATTAAAACTAATATTGTACAAAAGGCATGAAATTTCATATTTCGTTCTGTTCTAATAGTTTCTATTATTCCTTCTATTGCTACATTAAAACTTTGTGTTACATCTTGTTTATTCCCCTTATCTTTCATCAGCCCCTCCTTAATCTCTTGTATGACCAAATTTTCCTAAAATCTCTTCTTCTCTAGCTCTCATCTCTTTTTTATCTTCTTCTTCTATATGATCATATCCTAAAAGATGTAGCATTCCATGAGTTAGAACATAAAAAAATTCTCTTCTAAATGAATGATTATATTCATTACATTGCTCTTCAACTCTCTCTAAAGATATTATTATATCTCCTAATGTATCATATGGCCCAATCATATAATCCTCTGTTTCATGATATGCAAAAGATATAACATCTGTAGGTCTATCTTTCTCTCTAAAATCTCTATTTATTCTTTGAATCTCTTCATTTCCAACTAAAGCTACAGATATATAAACTGGCTTTTCTGATTCAAACTCATCGTTTAAAACTTCATAAATATACTCTTTTACTTCTTCTTCATTTATAATTTCATTATATCCCTCTATTTCTAGAGAAAAATCTAATACTACTTCCATATTAACTCCTTTTATTTTTGTCCTGGATATTTTATTCTGACATGATGAATACTCATTAAAACTTTTGTGAAAGTTTTAATAATTATTTCTATCTCTTTAAATGTCAACGCTGCTTCAGATAATTGATTATCTTCTATTTTAGAATTAATAATTTTTCTTAACATATTTTCAATAGTTATTGGTGTTTTCTCATCTAATGACCTTACAGCTGCCTCTATTGAATCTGCTAGCATAATTATAGCCGATTCTTTACTTCTTGGAATTGGTCCTCCATATTTAAAATCCTCCTCTATAACAGTTGGATCTAATTGCTTTGCTTTATTATAAAAATATGCCAACATTGTTGTTCCTTGATGCTCAAACATAACATCTCTAATCTCTCTTGGAATTTTATACTCTCTTCCTAGTTCGTTACCATCCTTAGTATGTGATGTTATTATCAAAGTGCTTAAAAACGGAGATATTTTTGAATGAGGATTCTCTCCACCTTCTTGATTCTCAACATAAAATTTAGGTCTTTTCATCTTTCCTATATCATGATAATATGATGCCACTCTTGCAAAAATAGCATTTGCTCCTATTGCTTCCGCTGCCGCTTCTGATAAAGTTGCAACCATCATTGAGTGATGAAATGTTCCTGGAGCTTTCATAGATAAAAGCTTAAGTAAAGGATGAGATAAATCTCCTAATTCTAAAAGTCTAAATGTTGTTAAAATATTAAATGTTCTTTCAAAATATGGTAATACTGCTATCGCTAACATTCCTGAAAGTAATCCTGAAACAACAATCTCTCCACTTTGTAACACAATTAAGTTCTGCTCTCTTCCTATAAAATAAGTTAATAACAGATATAAGAAGAATTTTGTCACTGCTAATTTCATTCCTAAAGCAATCAATTCCTGCCTTGTTGTAACTTTCTCTATCAAATAAGATCCCATTAAACAAACCAAAAAAGTTACAATAATAAATATAGGATCATATCCTACAATTGGAAATAAAAATGTAATTGCCATGAGTGTTGCTAAAAAAGCAAAGTCTTTTGCAAAAAGTATTGCCATTAAAAAATACATTGTTTCAAAAGGAACAAAATATAAATGATCTGGTTTTGTAAATCTATAGGCTAAAAACCCTATTGTGTATATCAAAAATAGACTTCTGTATATGCTCTTATTTAATATATTTTTTTTAAATTTATTAGCCAACAAGGGATAAAATATAACTGTTAAAATAATCGTGTACAAAAAGTTTGCCAAGGAAAAACCTAAACTTTTTTTATAAGAATAAATTCCAACAGCTTCTAAAAGCTTTGCTCTACTATCAGTTATAATATCTCCTTTTTTAACAAGTAAAGTTCCTGCTTTTATATCTAAAATTTGGTCATCTATTTGTGAAATTTTTTCAGCAATAGAGTTCTTAGTTTTAGTTTCATCGTATATATAGTTTGCTGTTAAAAAATTTTCAACAATTTTTTTGTCAAACTCTGGAAGCTCCAAAAATAATTCATCATTAGGAGGAGAAATTGTTAAACTTCCTTTTTCTCTTATAATACCCGTTGCATATGCCTTTGTTAAAAATCCAATAACTCTTTCTTTTGTTTCTAGTAATTCTTTTTTATTCAATTGGGTTAATTCTGTTATTAATTTAGGCGGTAATTGTTTTCCAATTATATCTTCAACTCTATCTAGGTATAACTTATTTTTCTTAAAGTTTTTCTTTAATATTTCATCAAAAAGATACTCAGCTCCTGATATATAAACAGTTCCCGCTTGTGGTACATATATATACTCTTTTTTAGAATTTTCCATAAGATTTTTTATAATATCTTGTTTTTTGTCTCTATCATTAAAAAGAATACTTTTAGGTGAATAAATATCATTTATTGCTACGTCACCCACATCATACTTTTGTCTATTTACTATATAGCCACTTTTTGAACTAATAACTATTAGCATTATCATTAAAATTAAATAAAAAATCTTCTCTTTTAAATGATGATCCTTAGTATATAATTCAGCATCGTCTGCGTTTTTCCTATTAATCTTAAAAGTTAAACTTAGACCAAATAGCTCAATTTTTTTCATATTAGTTACTCCTTTTAGGTTTTAGAAATATCTTTTAAAATCTCTTCTTTACTCAGTATTTTTATATTTTTAGTAGGGATAGCTTCTTTAAAATATTTTCCATAACTTTTTGTTATTACTCTATTATCTAATATTGTAACAATTCCTTTATCACTTTTGCTTCTAATCAATCTTCCAATTCCTTGTTTAAATTTGATTACAGACTCTGGAATTTGATACTCTACAAATGCATTCTTATTTTGTTGTGTTATATTTTCAATTATTGCTTCTGTTACTGGATCGCTTGGAACCTTAAATGGCAATTTTATTAAAACTACCGAACTTAATTGCTCTCCTTTTATATCTACACCTTCCCAAAAGGAATCTGTTCCAAATAAAACAGGATTTTTTATATTTTTATATAAATTTACGAGCTGTGTTCTCGGTGCTTGTCCTTGAATTAAAAGATTTAATCCAGCATTTTCTAATTCATCTTTTATCATATAATACATATAGTTTAAAGTACTATACGAAGTAAATAGTATAAAACATTTTCCTGAAGTTTTCAATATTAAATTTTTTAAAAAATCTTTAATACTATCAATAAATTTAGGGTCACTTGGATTCAATAAATCTTTAGGTAAATATACAGTCATTTGATTATTATAGTCAAATGGTGAATGAATAACTTTTTCTAAAGTTTTTTCTTTTAAACCTATACTTTCTTTAAAATAAGAAAAATCATTTCCTATTGCTATTGTTGCAGACGTAAAAATCATCTGTTTCAAATTTGCATATAGATTTTTATCTAATTCTCCATCTATTTTTAAAGGAGTTGCAACTAACTTAGAATTACTTTTTTTCCCATTTACTTCTGCCCAATATATAAATTTATCATCATCCAGTGAATTTATAAATTTTAAATTTTCAAAAAATCCATCTAATCTATCTATATATCTAGAGAAATCACTTATATACCCCTCTTTATCCTCAATATCTTTAATTTTGCCTAAAATTGTTCTAACTTTTTTTAAGTAAGATGATAAATCAACAACAAACTCATCTTTTAAATTATCTAATTGATTATAAAAAACAGCTTTTTCAAACTCATTCTTTTTTAATCTATAAGTTATACTACTCATTTGTCCTTTAGAAAAAATTTCAATTATAAAATTAAAATATGCTCTACCTGAATTAAATAGATTTCGATGTCTTAATTTAATATCATTCTCTAAATCTGATTCAATTCCTTTTTTTCCATCATAATCACAACTTTTCAAATAATTTATAAAAACATCTAGACTTCCTGTTCCTCTTTTTTTAGATTTTTCCATTGTGTATATTTGATTCATAGTTTTCGTAAAACCATATTTAGAAATTTCATAAGAAAAATAATCTCTCGCTACTTTTTCTACATTATGTGCCTCATCAAATACTGCTAATTCATATTCTGGTAAAATTGAATACTCTGTATTAAAACCTATTTCTTTTCTTATTGCTAAATCAGAAAAATACATATGATGATTAGTTATTAGTATATCTGCTTTTTTCTTTTCATCTCTTGCTTTTAAAAAATAACATTCTGATTTAAATGCACATTTATTTCCTGCACACATATCACTTTCACTTTGGAAATGTTCCCAAATTGAATAGTCTACTTCAAATGGTAGCTCTGCCTTATCTCCAGTCTCAGTTTTACCACCCCATTTTAAAACCTCTTTAAATTGAGATTTTTGACTTTGACTATATTCTTCAAAATCAACAATATCTCCAGTAGCTACATTATGCAATTTTCTATTACATAAGTAATTTCCTCTTCCTTTAACTAAAACATAATTAAAATCACCTTGTATAACTTTTTTAGCTATAGGAATATCTTTATTTAAAAGTTGTTCTTGTAAATTTATTGTATTTGTACTTATTACAACTCTTTTTTTATTTTTTATACTCCACTCTATAGCAGGTATTAAATAACCTAATGTCTTTCCTGTCCCTGTTCCTGCCTCAACAATTACTTTTGTCTCTGTATTTAGTCCATTCTCGATAACCTCAGCCATCTCTAACTGCTCATTTCTATATTCAAACTCTTTAAATACATTTGCCAAAAGACCATTTTTTTCAAAATACGGTTTTATATCTATCTTTATATTTTTCTTTTGAATTAACTCCACTATAACATATATATCTGATACTTTATTATCTATGATATAAGACCCACCATCTAGTTTATTTGAGTATATAGCTGCAATCTCTACATCTGGATCTGATGGATATAAATGGCCTGATGGATGATTATGGATTATTACCTCACCTTTTCTCATTCCTTTTAATATAGCAGGTACTGAATACTTATTACCTCTTGCTAATACTTCGACTTCTGTTACTACTCCTTCTTCATCTGGAATCCCTCTGAAGAATACTTCGTTACCATCGACTTTTTCTATCTCTAGCCTCATTTTATCTCTAGCTTCTAAAGATATTTTATCTTCTATATTCATTCTTATCCTTTCTTTGTTTATTATATTCTCACTACAATATAATACTCTTTTTTTGAGAAAATATAAATTATTTTTTTATTTATCTTCTTTTTTCCTAATAAATATGTTAAAATATTCTAGGTCCATTGTAAATATTGTGTCTCTTTTTATGCTTACCTGTCAAATTAAAATACTTGTACTTCGTACGATATTCATATTGACATAAAGCGTTATTTATGTTATTATGTTATGAAAATTTTATTTAAAATTAAAGGGAGGTTTTTGATTTGGCACATTCAAAATCAGCAAAAAAGAGAGTTTTAGTAGCAGAGAGAAACAGAGAGAGAAATCAAGCTGTAAAATCTAGAGTAAAAACAATGCTTAAGAGAGTTTTAGTAGCAGTAGAAACTAAAGAGGTTGAAGCTGCAAACGCTGCTTTATCAGTAGCTTATAAAGAGTTAGATAAAGCTGTAAGCAAAGGAATTATGAAAAAGAATACAGCATCTAGAAGAAAAGCTAGATTAGCTGCAAAAGTTAACGCTTTATAATCGATGCTATTAAAGTAAAACTGGGGACATCCCCAGTTTTATTTTTTATTTTTGAGGAGGCTTTATGATTAAACTTATTGTTTTAGATGTTGACGGAACTCTTACTGATGGTAAGCTTTATGTAACAAATCTTGGTGATGAAATGAAAGCTTTTAATGTTAAAGATGGATTAGGAATTACCCAAGCTATTTCTCAAGGTAAAGAGATTGCTATCATCACAGGAAAAACATCTCAAATAGTTACTAAACGTTGTCAAGAACTTGGAATAAAAGAGATTCATCAAGGAATTAAAAATAAAATAGCAACTCTTGATTTAATATTAGAAAAATATTCTATTTCTTATGATAATGTTGCTTATATGGGTGATGATCTAATTGATTTGGCAGTTATGAAAAAATGTAAACTAGCAGGAGCACCTAAAGATTCAGTTGAAGAAATTCTTAAGATTTCTGATTTTATTTCAACTAAAAATGGTGGAGATGGAGCTGTTAGAGAATTTATAGAATATATTTTAAAAAAAGAAAATTTATGGAATAATGTAGTTAACCACTTTGTTCCCACAGAACAATAAAAAATAGCTGAAATTCAGCTATTTTTTTTTGTAAATATAATACAGCATAAATAGGAAGTTATTGGCACTGCAACTAAAATTCCTATACTTCCTGCAAAAGCTCTTATAATATCAGCTGCTACTGATTCAAAATTTAAAATTCTAATTAAAGGAAATTGTTCTTTTTGTAAATATATGAATAAAGTTGATAATATTCCACTTCCTATATACGCTAATATTAGCGTATTTACCATTGTTCCTATAATATCTTCACCTATTCTCATTCCTGATTCAAAAATGTCTTTTTTAGTTATATCAGCGCTTCTCTTTCTTAATTCTGTAAGGGCTGAAGATATTGACATAGATACATCCATTACTGCTCCCATACTTCCTAAGATAACTCCAGCTGATATTATTTCTCTAATTTTTATTCCCTGAAGTAATGTTGAATAATTTAATGCCTCTACTGAAACAAAACCTGTCATAGCCATTTTATATGAAAAATACATTGATACTATTCCTGCTATTACTACTCCTGAAACTGCTCCTAGTATTGCTACTAATCCTTTTTGAGAGAAGCCTGTTGTCAAAAATATTGTAATTGTTGAACATAATAAAGCACATAAGGTTGAAATCAAAATTGGTGAATAGCCATTTGATATCATTGGTAGAAAAATATTATATATTATCCCTACTACTATTACTAAGGATAAAATCGCCTTTATTCCTTTATATCTGGCAATTATAACTGTTAACAATACAAATATACCTACTATTAAAAATATAGAGTCTCTTTTATCAATATCTACTATATAGTATGTATTATCACCTAATTCTCCATGCTCTTTATACAATACTACATTTTCATTCTCTCTTATAAAAATATTATAAGCTTTCTCTAAATAAACTGGCGATTGAATTAAAATCTCTTTATTTTCATCTTCACCTTCTAATATTCTTACTCTATATTCTTCAATCTCTTTTATCCCATCCTGTCCATTATACCCACTTTTTTTTGTACTCTCTAAATATAAAATTCTTCCTTTTATATACTCTTCTTGTGTTTGTTTCTCATTATTCTCTATCTCTTGAGCTAATATTCCAGTGGAAAATATTATTAAAAATAATAATAAAAAATTTTTCATACACTCTCCCCATTTTATTTTATAAAAAAAAACGAGGAAGACTTCCTCGTTTTAATATTACTTTCTGATTCCTAATTTAGCAATAAGAGCTCTGTATCCTTCGATATCTTTGCTCATTAAGTAGCTTAAAAGTCTCTTTCTTTTTCCAACCATTTTTAATAATCCTAATCTTGAGTGGAAGTCCTTCTTGTGAGTTCTTAAGTGATTAGTTAAGTGGTTGATTTGTGCAGTTAAGATAGCGATTTGAACCTCTGTAGATCCTGTATCTTTCCCGTCTTTTCCGTAAGCGCTGATGATTTCTGCTTTGTTTATAGCCATTTTATTTCCTCCTGAATATTTAATATCTAAGCCAAGGTTTACGGGGCTTAATCGTAAATCCTAGCATAGATTGTTATTATTATAACACAATATCTTATTTTAGTAAAGTCTAATTTTCTGTCTTATCCTCTTTTTGATCTTCTAAAACTGACTGAGAGGCTTTCTGTTTTAATTCTTCTCTTAATTTATTTTCTTCTTCTTTTAAGTCTGCTAATTTTTCTTCTATTCTGTTTTCTTCTTCTAATCTTTCAACAGTTTTTCCTTTTAACATCTCATCTAACTCTTCACCTGTTATAGTCTCTAATCTTAACAATGCCTGAGTTATATTCTCTAATGTTTCTCTATTTTCAGTTAAAATCTCTTTTGCTTTATTATAAGCTGTCGTTACTAATCTTCTTATTTCATCATCTATCTCTTTTGAAGTTGTTTCTCCATAAAGCTTTTGTTGGAACATATCTCCATCACGAGTAGCATCTAACATTATTGGTCCAAATTTATCACTCATACCATATTTAGTTACCATAGCATGAGCTATTGCTGTAGCTCTTTCTATATCGTTACTAGCGCCTGTAGTTATGTCTCCAAATACAACTTCTTCTGATGCTCTTCCTCCTAAAAGTGTTACAAGCTCAGATAAAAACTCATTTTTTGATTTTAAATATCTATCCTCTGTTGGAAGAGTCATTGTATACCCAAGAGCAGCCATTCCTCTAGGAATTATTGTAACCTTGTGAACTGGTTCTGTATGTGGTGACAATCTTTGAGTCATAGCATGACCAACTTCATGATAAGCAACTATAATTCTTTCCTTTTGAACTGCCATTCTTGATTTTCTCTCTGGTCCTATTGTAACTTTTTCAGAAGCTTCTTCTAAATCAGACATATTTATTTCATCTCTACCAGCTCTTGCAGCCAATATAGCCGCTTCATTTAACATATTTGCAATATCCGCTCCTACAAATCCTGGCGTTTTTCTTGCTATTACATCAAAATCAACATCTGATGCAAACTTTTTATTTCTTGAATGAACTTTTAAAATAGCCTCTCTACCCTTTATATCAGGTCTATCAACTACTACTTGTCTATCAAATCTTCCTGGTCTCATTAAAGCTTTATCTAGTATTTCAGGTCTATTTGTTGCAGCTAATACTATTATTGTTTCATCGCTTCCAAATCCATCCATTTCTACTAGAAGTTGGTTAAGTGTTTGCTCTCTCTCGTCGTTTCCTCCACCTTGACCACTTCCTCTTTTTCTACCTACTGCATCAATCTCATCTATAAAGATTATACATGGAGAGTTTTTTCTAGCTTTAGAAAATAAATCTCTAACTCTTGAAGCTCCAACTCCAACAAACATTTCTACGAATTCTGATCCTGACATACTAAAGAATGGAACCCCAGCTTCTCCAGCTACAGCTTTAGCTAAAAGTGTTTTACCTGTTCCTGGAGCACCTAGCAATAAAACTCCTTTTGGAATTTTAGCACCTAAATTTTTAAATTTATCAGGCTCTTTTAAAAATTGAACAATTTCCTCTAATTCAACTTTTGCTTCATCTATTCCAGCTACATCAGCAAAAGTAACTTGAGATACATTTTCACCATTTTCTTTAGCTTTAGATTTACCCATATTGAAAACTTGTGGTCCTCCACCGCTTCCTTTATTCATTTTATTAAGCATAAAAATCCAAATTCCAATTAACAGTAACATCGGGAACCAAGATGCTAGCATATTTAATAAAAATGGTAACTCTTGTGGTGGTAAAGATTGTATTTGGATATTTTTATTCTCTATTAAATCAACTAGTTGTAAATCTCCTCCAAGTCTATCAGTTATCATTCTAGCTTTTACTGCAGATGCATCTTTTTCAGCAGTATATCCATATATATACCCTTCTCTTTCATCTACTCTAACTAACTTATTATCTTTTACATCTTGTAAAAAATCTGTATAACTTATTGTTTTTACATTTGTTGAATCTGACTTAGAAAACATTGTTGGAAGAGATAAAATTATTGTTACTATAAATAATAACATCACAAATCCTTTTAAGTTAAATCTTCCTCCTAACTCTCTTGAGTCATTTGAATCTTTATCTTGTTTTCCTTTATCTATACCCTCTTTTAATTTTTCTTTAATTTTTCTTTTTCTTTCCTCTAACTCTTCTTTTTCTTTTTCCTCATTTGATTTTTTGTCATTGTTTTTCTCAGCTTCATCATCGTCGCTTTCATCTTTTTTTGGCTCCTCTTCAATGAAGTTATACAATGCCATTTTTTCATTATCTTCTCTATTCTTCATCTTGCCTCCTTATGATTAGCTTAATTCCCTTTTTATTTTCTTCACCCTTAAAACTCTCGCTCTTTTTTACGCCTGAAGCCCAAACGATTTCATCGTCTTTTAATATTAATGGTATTTCTCCCCTTAAATCTTTTGGAATTTTCTCATTTATAAAAACATCTTTTAATTTTTTATATGATTCCATTCCTAAAGGTCTTATCTTATCCCCATCCTTTCTCATTCTAATCTCTATAGTGTCACCTATTTTTAAATTTGTTAAAAATTCATTTTTACCAAAACTTTTATTATCCTCTATAGCTTCTACAACATAGCTATTAAAAATGATTTTAAACGGTATTTTTTCTGTAACTAGTTTATTAACTTTTTCTAATTTATCTTTTTTTTCCTTTTCTATCCAAATATTTTTATATTGTTTTTTCAATATAAAACCTTTTTCTAATTTTATTACCTTACTTCCATTAGTATTCAATAATTTTATAATGTTTCCTATTTTTTCTCTTGAACCTTCTAAATTATATTTTTTTAAATACTCATTAATTATCTTTCTTTGAATATAATTTTCTTCTAATTCAATTAAATCTATATTTAAAGACCATCTATTATCTTTAAAATCTTCGTATTTTTTTAAATCAATTTCTAGAATCTTATTCACTTCTTTAATTTCTGAAATCAAATTAAAAATTTTGTCTTTAAAATTATTGTTGTATCTTTTTTCAATCCAAGGTATCAAATCTAATCTTATACTATTTCTTGTAAAATCATTTTCAAAATTAGTTTCATCTATTCTATATTTAATTTTATTTTCATCTAAGAATTTTAAAATATTATTTTTATAGACCTCGTTAATTGGTCTAATAATATTTTCTCTATTTGGAATTCCTTCTAATCCTTCTAAAGATGAACCTCTAATAAGTCTAAATAGAAATGTTTCGATTTGATCGTCTAAATTGTGAGCTATTGCTATTTTATTACCCGAAATCTTTTTCAATATATCTTTAAAAAATTCATATCTAATAAATCTTCCAGCTTCTTCTAAACCTATATTATTTTCTTTAGCAATCTCTTCTATCGAAGCTCTTTTTACAAAAATTGGTATATTTAATCTCTCACTACATTCAATACTAAATTTTTCATCTGTGTCTGAATTTTCTCCTCTTAACAAATGATTAACATGAGCTAAAACAAACTCAAAATTTATCTCTTTTTTAGCATAATTTAGAGCTTCTAATAAAAATACTGAATCTGGTCCTCCTGAAAAACCAAGAACTATTTTGTCGCCCTCTTGTATTAATTTTTCATCTTTTATTTTTTTCAAAATTTTTTTTAACATAATTTTATCCTTTAAAACAGTATTTTATAGAATTATACCATATAGAGCCTCTTGTTAAACCTCTTTTTACCTCTTATGTTTAACTAAAAAGGTTCTAAAATTGTTTTTTTCTTTGTATAGTTAAAAAATATTTCAATCTCTCCATTTTTGTTATTTAATACATCATAATTAAATTTTTCAAACTCAGTCTTTTTATATCCCTCTCTTGAAGATATAAAATCTTTTTCAATTATTATATTATTATATTTTTCTTTATCTTTATTAGAAATGAACCATTCAGGATATACACCTGGCTTTCCTAAAAGTAAATAATCTAATTTTAAATACTCTATAAAAATATTTTTTCCTTGAAAATTTTTCTCTTCAAAAAATTTAACTAAATTATTAAAAATAGTTACAACTTTATGACCTAGCCCTAACAAATTTTGTTTATCATAATAATTTGAAATATCTTCAAAAAAGTCAAATGGTCTATTATAATAATTTTCTATTATAAACTTTACTGAATACTTAAACTTCTCAGAATTATAATAGTAATCTAACATTTTTTCTACATTTTTTAATTTTACTAGCTCTTCATATTTTATAAAACAATTAGAAAGTACTTCATATGGAGGAAATTCTATATATTTATAGTCATACTTCTCTATTTCACTAGCTATTTTTGTTCCACTTAAAATTTTTAAGAATCCAAGTTGAATCATTTCAGCATCTAAATCATATACATAATCAAATGAATCTTTAAACGTATCATATGTATCATATGGTAATCCTGCTATTAAATCCACGTGTAAATGAATATTTTTAGATATCGCTTTAATATTATTTCTTAGCCTTTCTAACAAGTTTCTTCTATTTATACTATCCATTGTTTCTTTATTAATACTTTGAACTCCCACTTCAAATTGGAAATATCCATCTGGAACTTTCTTTAAAAAAGCGATTATTTCCTCATCAAAAATATTAGCATTTATTTCAAAATGAAATGTTACTCCCTCTTTATAATTTTCTAATAAATATTCCCAAATTCCTAAATATCTATCTTTTCTTAAATTATAAGTTCTATCTACAAATTTTACTAATTCTACTCCTGAATCTAAAAATCTTTTTAAGTCACTTTTTACTCTCTCTAAAGATAGATATCTAACACCTTTATCTATAGATGATAAACAATATGAACAACTAAAAGGACATCCTCTACTTGATTCATAATATAAAATCTTTATATTTTCTTTTAATTCTTCGTCATTATATGGAAATGGTATTGTATCTAAATTTTCTATTGGAAATTCATCACCTAAATATGCAAACTCTCCAGACTTTAAAAAAGCTACTCCTTTTTGATTCTTATTTTCATTAGTTAAAAAATTTAAAAGTACCTTTTCTCCCTCTCCTACTAAAACAAAATCAATAGATTTATTTTCTATCAATGATTCCTTTGCATTATAACTAACTTCTGGTCCTCCAAGAGTCACTGTTATATGAGGCATTATCTTTTTTAGCTCTTTTATAATACTAAAAACATATTCCTTGTTCCATATATATGTTGAAAAAATGTAGTGATTTCCATTTAACCTAAACAGATCTGTTATTATACTTTGAATTTGATTATTTATATTGCTTTCATATAACTCTATTTTTAAACTACTATATTTTTCAACGTAATTCTTTAAATATCTAATTGCTAAGTTTGTGTGAATAAACTGACTATTTATTCCAACTAAAACTACTTTCTCCATAATTTATATCTCTCCTAACTACTTATTACTTTTTTTCTGAACCTCTAGATGTTCCTTATATGTTTTTGTAAATGTATGTTTTCCATTACTAGTTACTACAAAAAACAAATAATCCGTCTTAGCTGGATTTATTGCTGCCATAACAGAGTTATAATCTGGATTAGATATTGGCCCTGGTGGCAATCCTTTATACATATATGTATTATACGGAGAATCTATCTTCAAATCTTTATAATACATTCTTCTTTTAGTGTAATCATATATATAGTTTACCGTTGCATCTGAACCTAAATTCATCCCTTTTTTTAAACGATTATAAAAAACTGATGACATTAAAGGCTTTTCATCTTTTAATTGTGCTTCTCTTTCAATAATCGATGCCATAATTAATTCCTGATAAAATTTTTTCTTATCAGGATATTTTTCTGGAGGAAACTTTTTTAAAAATTCTCCTGTCATTGCTTTTACTATCTCATTTTCATTAGTATCTACTGAAAGATAGTAAGTTTCAGGATATAAATACCCTTCATAGTTCCCATTTGGTGTTAAATATGGGAAGTCTTTTATATTTTCTAGCGCTTTTTTTAATCCTTCCTCTGTTCCAATACCTCTATCTTGAAGTAATTTACCTATCTCTTTTATTGAATATCCCTCTGGAATCGTCAAAATAGTATACTTAACTTTCCCCTCTTCCATCATTTGAAGTATATCTTTATATGAATATTTTCCATCAAATTCATAAAATCCAGCTTTTATATTTTTACCTGAATTTTTTTCATATTTTAAAAATATTTTAAAAATAATTGATTTATCAATTCCCAATTTATTAAAAACACTAGTTAAACTTGTACCTTGTTTTAGATTAACTTGAACTTTATAATCTCTTTTTTCCTCTATTTTTATTGAATAAAATTTAAAAAGAGCCACTGGTATTGTTATTATCAAAAATAACAATATTAAGATTTTCTTTTTCATAACACTCTCCCATTTTTATGTTGAAAAAAGCTGTACTTTGGTTTCCCTAGTTACAGCTTTTTTATTTTTATTCAATTACTTTCTTGATTGTTTTGCCTTTTCGATTAAAGGTTTCTTTCCTTTTCTATCTTTTTGGAAAATATCAACTATTGTTTCAGCCTCAACAAATGGAACAGAAACAAATGAGAAGTTCTCATATACTTCTACACCTTTTAATTTTGATTCATGAACTTTAGTCTTTTTAGATATTAAGTCAACTAATTTTCTAGGAGTCATTTTATCTTTCTTACCAAGAGCTATAAATAGTCTTGTCTTTCCTGTTTTATCAAGTGAAACACTCTCTATATCAGAGTAGTTTGTTTCCTCTAATTCCTCATCATAGAAATTCTTTAATATAGCTGCTATAACTTCAATTGGAGTTGTCTCTTGAGTTAATAATTCTTTTGCCATATCATAGTAAGATTCTGCATCTCCATTTGATATAATGTTCTTAACACTATCAAACAATCTAGTTTTCTTAGCTAAGATTACATCCTTTACTCCTGGAACTTGCTCTTTTTTAATCTCTGTTTTTGTTATTCTTTGAATTTGAAGTAACTTTCTATACTCAGATGGAGTTATAAATGTTATTGCTGTACCTTGTTTTCCAGCTCTTCCTGTTCTTCCAATTCTATGTACGTAACTTTCTGCCTCTTGAGGAATTGCATAGTTTATAACATGTGTTAAATCATTTACATCTATACCTCTTGCTGCTACGTCTGTTGCAATAAGAATATTTAAGTTTTTATTTTTAAATCTTCTTAAAGTAACTTCTCTATGATTTTGACTGATATCTCCGTGTAATCCTTCAACATCATATCCTCTATCTTGTAATTTTCCTACAAGCTCATTTACATCATTTTTAGTTCTACAGAAAACAATTCCATAGAAATCTAACTCGATATCAATTATTCTGCATAAAGCCTCAAATTTATCTTTCTCTTTTACTTCAAAGTAAATTTGCTCTGTTAAGTTTGTTGTTAATTCTTTTTTCTTAACTGCTAATACTTCATGCTCTCTCATATGAGATTTTGCTATTTTTAAAATTTCTGCTGGCATAGTTGCTGAGAAGAATAACATTCTTTTATCTTCGTTAGTTTGAGTTAAGATATGCTCAATATCCTCAACGAATCCCATATTTAACATCTCATCTGCTTCGTCTAATATGAAATAATCAATGTTATTTAATTTTAAAACCTGTCTGTTCATTAAATCCATTACTCTTCCTGGAGTACCTACAACAATATCAACACCTTTGTTAAGTTGTCTTTTTTGTTGCTCTAATGATTGTCCTCCATAAACTGGAATTATTTTTAATTTTCTTCCGTGTGCTAATGAGTTCATCTCTTCAGCTACTTGAACTGCTAACTCTCTTGTTGGCGCTAATATTATAGCTTGTACATGTCCTGTACTTTTCTCTATTTTTTCAAGAATTGGTAAAGAGAACGCTGCAGTTTTTCCTGTTCCTGTTTGTGCTTGACCAATTATGTCCTTTTCTCCATTTAATAATGCTGGTATAGTTAAAGCCTGTATTGGACTTGGCTGTTCAAAACCTTTTTTTTCTAGAGGCTTTAAAGTTTTTTCAGTTAAACCTAAATCTCTAAATGTTAATATTTTTTCCATATTCACTTCCTTAAATTATTTATATTCATTCATTAGATTATAACATAGATTTATAAAAATGTGTACTTTTTTTAAATTTTTATTTATTAGTTATGAGTTGTTTTTTTACATGTTCTTATTCTGTAAGAATTTTTACCATATTCATATATTGATTTTTTAAAAAAAATATAGTAATAAAGTATTAATCATATTTTATAGGAGGCGGTCTTTTATGGTTGTTGATAGAAAAAATACAAAAAGAGTAGTTATATATATTAATGATTCTCAAAAAAATAATCTACAGACATTTTTACATTCAATTGGTTTTCATTACTATACTATTCAATCTAAACTAGAAGGTAGCTGGGAACATGGAATTAGACACTTAAATAACCATGTTTGGCCTGGATCTGAAGCTGTTTTTCACCTTATCGTATCTGGTTTCAAAGTAGAGTTACTTTTAAAAAAATTAAAAAGCTTTAGAATGGGACTTCCTGATAATGTAGTTATGGCTGTTTTAGTTTGTCCTTTAGACGATTTTATCTATAATATGATGAGTGTTGATATTGAACCTGATGATTCAACCGAAAAAGTTCATTGGTTAAAAGATGATGAATAATAAAAAGGAGTAATTCGATGAATTACTCCTTTTTATTTAAAATTAATGTTTACATTTATCTTTTAAACTACAATTCCCATTTTTGCCTTTTGAACAGCTACATCCACTTTCACCTTTTAACATTTTATATAAACTTTTTAAGGCTATTCCTCCAATTATTGCAACTATCCCTATTAAAACTAAAGTTTTCATATTTGCCTCCTCAGATAGAAAAGTTAAAAAAACAACTTTCCAATTTGGAATACAAGTGTTGACACGATGTATGGTACTACTAATAACATCCCTATTATAAATCCTGTAAACTTATATCCAAACTCTTGTTTTATAGCTCCTAATGTTACAACACAAGGAACTACTAATAAAATAAATACCATAAATGAATATGCTCTTAAAGGAGCTAACTCATCTGTCCACAACATTTTTGTAGCTGCTACAACACCGCTTCCTTCCTCTTCAATCTCAGATTCATCAGGAACACTAAACAGCCCCTTAACATCTAAACTAACAACACCAACTATCGAATCTTTAATAGCCACTCCTAGCCCTGCTAATTGATCAACAGTATCCTCTATAAATGTCGTTTCATGATTTACCTCATCTTCAATCTCTTGAGCATCCTTATCTCCTACTAATACTTGTGCCATAAATCCTACTACTATCTCTTTTGCTGCTAAACTAGGTGGTATTGCTGCAACTGTTTCCCATCTATCCGCAAATCCTGTTGGCTTTAGAACTCCTTGGAACGTTTTTCCAAATTTAGCCATATAAGAGTTTGCAGTATCTCCATTATTTGGAAAATATGTTAATGCCCATAAAATCATTAGCATCCCCATTATAATTGTTGTAGCCTTTTTTAAATATGATCCAGTTCTAGTCAATGTTGATTTTACAATAACTCTTAAACTTGGCACTCTATACGGTGGTAACTCTATCAGCAACGCTCTTCCCTCGGCCTTAAACATTTCAAAATTCTTTAAAACTAATCCCGTTAAAATAGCCACAACAATTCCTAATACATATAATGACATTACAACCATTCCAGCTTTAGCACCAAAGAATGCTGCTGTAAATAATCCATATACTGGAAGTCTAGCACCACATGACATAAATGGTGCCATCGCTGCTGTCAGTCTTCTTGATGATTCGTCCTCTAAAGTTCTTGTAGCATAAATTGCTGGAACTGTACATCCAAATCCTAATACCATAGGAACAAAGGCTTTACCATTTAATCCTAATTTTGTCATTATTTTATCCATTAAAAAAGCAACTCTAGACATATAACCACTTTCTTCTAATATTGCTAAGAAGAAATATAAATATAACATAAGAGGAACAAACACAACTACTCCTCCTACCCCTCCTAAAATTCCATCCATAACTAATGATGCCAACCAATTAGGAGTATTTTCATCTATTAACATACTTACATATTTACCTATATAATCATTTACAAATCCATCAACCCAATCGATTAAAGGAGCTGATCCATTAAATACAGTTCCCATTAATCCTACTATTATTAAGAAAAATATTGGTAACCCTAAATATTTATTTAATAGAACTCTATCAACCTTATCTGTAAAATCTAATCTAGATTTTATTGAAGTTGTAAATGTTTTAGCTAATATTCCTTTAACTGTTCCATATCTTCCTTCTGCAAATATAGTTTCAATATCCTCATCGTGATCATCTTCAAGCTGTTTTGTAATTTTTAATATACTACTATCCTCTTCATATTTATACTCTGTTTTTAAAATTTCTAATAAATGCTTATCTTGCTCTAATAATTTTATTGCTAAAAAGTCCATTCCAAATTTTTCAGAAGCTTTTTGTAACTTTTCATCACAATTTATTTTACATTTAACTTCTCCAATAGCTTCCTCTAAACATTTATCAAATAACAATGTATATTTTTTATTTTCTTTAGATTCTTTTGCTATAACTAACGCTTTATCAAGCAACTCTTGAACCCCTGTTCTTTTTGTTGCAGATGTCATTATCACATCCATCTCAATCATATCTACAAATTTTTTAACATCTAATTTATAATTTAACTTTTCAAATTCATCATAAAAATTTAAAGCCATAATCATCGGTTTTTCTAATTCTTTTAATAACATTGTTAAATATAAGTTTCTCTCTAAGTTTGTAGAGTCAACTATATTAATTATAACGTCTGGTTTTTCATTAATTATGAAGTCTCTAGTTATAGTTTCTTCTAAAGTATATGGACTTAAACTATAAACTCCTGGCAAATCAATACATTGAATTTTTTCACCTTTATATTCAAACTCAGCCTCTTTTTTCTCAACTGTTACACCAGCCCAATTTCCTACTTTTAAATTTGAACCAGCTATTGCATTTATTAATGCTGATTTTCCTACATTTGGATTTCCTGTAAATGCTATTTTTATCATCTTTAATCTCCTATCCATCTATCTCTATTTCAATATTTTGTGCATCTTGTTTTCTTATAGCGATATTTGTTGATTTTACAATAAACTCTTGCGGGTCTCCTAAAGGAGCATTTCTTTCAAGTTTTATTATCTCTCCAGCTGTTACACCCATATCAACTAACCTTTTTTTTAATTCGCCAATTTTCCCAATTTTGACGATTTTAGCTGATTCTCCTCTTTTTAACTCTGTTAATTTCATTCCAAGCCTCCCAACTTATTAGTTATAAATATATTTTGAAACTCAAAATATATTTGGAAAATTTAAATCACAGTAGATAACTGTGATTTAATATTATTCATTGTCAATTATTATCTTATTTGCTAATCCAAAATTTAAAACATATTTAGTGTCATTTATTTTTACTATATAGTTACTTTGATCATCTCTTAGTAAGCATATTTTATTTCCTATACAAAATCCTTTTTCTGTTAGTCTATTCTTATCTTTATCTCTTCCCTTTATCTCTTTTATAACAAACTCTTTATTTTGTTCTGCAAAAACTAATGGCGTCATAGAATAAACCTCCTAGTATTATTTGTTATTTATACATGAATTATATTCCACTAAATAACATTTGTCAAGGATAAAACTTTAATAATCAAAGTTTTCTTTAAACAAATAGATCTTTTATACTATTTAACATTACACTTCTTACATTTGGACTATCTTTTGCCAATTCCTCTATCATCTTTTTTACTTTTAAACGTTTTGAATTATCACTTGTTTCATATGGGCAGTCATTATGTAAAATTGGTAATCCTAATTTTTTTGCATACCTAATGGTTTCTTTCTCCTCTACATATGCTAAAGGTCTAATAACCTTCAATCCATACTCTTCTGAATGATAAGCTGGTTTCATTACTCCCATATTTCCTTGATATAAAACATTTAATAAAAACGTTTCTATTATGTCATCTTTATGATGACCTAATACTAATTTGTTTATATTTTGCTTTTTCATCTCTTTGTACAAAAGTCCTCTTCTTACTCTCGCACACATAAAACATGGGTTTTTTAAATCTTCATTTGTCAAAATACTTTCACCTATTGACGTTTCTATTACTTGTAATTCTACTCCTAATTTACTGCAATAATCCTTTATATCACCATATTTCCCACCCTCTTCAACTGGATGAATATGAATTGGAAATAATTCAAAATTTATTCCCGATATTTTTTTTATTCTTATTAAAGCATTTAAAACTGTTAAACTATCTTTTCCTCCTGATATCCCAACAGCAATTCTATCGCCCTCTTCAATCATATTGTAATCATGCATTGCCCTTCCTATTGGGCTCCATAATGTTTTTTCAAAACCCTTATCTTGAATAAACGATAAAATTTCTCTATCATCTAATTTATTTAAATTTATTTTTAATCCTGTTTGTTTATAAATTTTATCAATTAATTTTATTATTTTATTTTCAGTATACGTTATCTCTATTTTTATTTCATCTTTTAAATTATTAATTAAAACTATATTTTCTTTAACTTCAAAAGTAAAAGATTGAAATGTGTAGCCATTTAACTCTTTTATATTATCTATTTTTAACACACTACTCTCCTTTTTTTGCTTCAGATACATACCCTAATACATAATCTAAATTTATATTTTTCATCGAATTAAATATACTTTGCTTTATCTGAGGATTTGTTTTCTCTAAAGTCGATAGTAGATTTTTAATCTCTTTTCTCTTTGAATCAACTTTCCCAGATTCAATTGGACAGCCACAAGCCATTGCCATAATTTCATTTTTTTTCGTGAAATTTATAATATCATTTTCTTTTATATAAATTAATGGTCTTATTAACTCTAATCTTCCACTTGTTGATTTTACTTTAGGAATCATTGTTTTTGTAGTCCCTGCATAAAACATATTTATTAAAGTAGTTTCTACTAAATCATCAAAATGATGTCCTAAAGCTAATTTATTATATCCTAACTCCTCTACCTTGCTGTAAAGAACTCCTCTTCTCATTTTTGCACATAAAAAACAAGGGCTATCAGGAGACGATTCAAAGGCCACTTCCCAAACATTTGCATCAAATATTTCACATGGAATTCCAAGCTCTTCTAAATTAATTTTAAATTGCTCTAAATCCATAGATCCAAATCCTGGATTCATTGATATAAAGGCTACTTCAAAATTTTTACTTTTATCTCTTTTTAATTCTTGAAATAATTTTGATAATAATAAACTATCCTTTCCACCTGATACTCCTACAGCTATTTTATCTCCATCTTGTATTAAATCAAAGTCTTTTATCGCCTTTGTAAATTTCGACCATATTTTCTTTCTATAAGTACTTCTTATTGAATATTCAACCATTTCTTTTTTTGTTTCAAAAACTTTTTCTTCCATTAATCCTCCAACAATATAGTATAGACTTTTACTCCATTATACCATGCTTGCAAAAAAATTAACAATTCTTTTTTTTTGTGCTAAAATGTGTTATTCGAACAAATGAGGTGATTAAATTTATGAATAATATAGAAAAAAATGTTTTAGAATTTTTAAAAAGTGGAATGGTTTATAGTGATGGTGCCATTATGAAAAATTTAGGTATTGATTCTATTGAACTTGAAGAAATATATATATCTCTAACAAACCAGGGATATTTAGAGAGTTATGATGATTTTCTTAAAAGAAATCCTGATTATGAAAAAGGAGAAGATGAAAGTTCTTGTGGTAGTTGCTCTTCTGGAGGATGTTCATCTGGAGGATGTTCATCTGGAGGATGTTCATCTGGAGGATGTTCTTCTAAAGATGAAGATATCGATTATTCTAAGATTAAAGTTTTAACTGAAAAAGCTTTTACTTACACATATTAAGAACTTAAAAGGAGAACTATAGAGTTCTCCTTTTAAGTTAATTCCAATTCTATTCGATATAAAAAATTATGTAATTTATTGTAAAACTTGCAGTATCCCCATGTAAAAATTAAAAAAAATGTTGAAACTATAACAGCCTCTTTAGTTACATTGTTATTTTTTATTGAAAATAATAATCCAAAAACAAATAATAAATAATAAATAACTGAGAACTTTTTTAAAATCTCATATAAAATTTCTGTAAAAATTCTAAAAATTGAAACCGCAACCAATCTATATTTTCTTAATACCATAACTTCCCCCTTTATGATATAAATTTATAATACTTTACTCCTTTATCAACTATTTTTCAAATTGATTTTATTTATACTAATCATTGACACCAGTACTTTTGAATAATATAATCAATTAGGTATTCTATTTTAAAGGAGTGTTTTATGAATAAAAAAGTGACTTATGTTAAAGGACAGTTAAATTGTGCTGAATCTATTATTGATTCATTTAATAAAAATAACAATACTGAAATTCCTGTTGCTTTAGGAAGCGGTATGGGAACTGGAGCAACTATTGGTAGCCTTTGTGGTGCTGTTAATGCCGCTGTTCTTGTTATTGGCTATCTTAAGGGTAGAGAAACTTATCAAGAAGAGAATAAAGCTAGATCTTTGGCTAATAATTTATTAAAAGAAATTAAAAATAAGTTTAATTCTGAACTTTGTGTAGATTTGAAAAAATCAAATGTTAGTTGTAGCGAAATTGTTAGCTTCACTTATGAAAAATTAGAAGAAATTTTAAGTAAAAATTAAAGGAGTAGAATATCTACTCCTTTTCTATTTTAGTTAGCAACTTTTTCTTTTATTGCATCTACGCCTTCATCTATCTTATCTTTTGCTTTATCTCCAGCCTTATCTAACTCTTCCCCAATTTTATCAGTTGCTTTTTCAACAGTTTCAACTGCTGATTTAGTTGCATTTTCAGCATTCTCTGTTACAGCTTCCTGAACTGCATTCTCTGTAGATGGCTTTTCTGTCATTTTTTGTGCATTTTCATCAGTAGAAACTTTATCTCCTGGAACTGATGTTGACTCTGTTGTTGTAGGTGTTGCTGCTGGTTTTGCTTCTTCTTTTTCACCTGAACATGCTAATATAAATACACTTAATGCTAATAATGAAATCAACTTTATTTTTTTCATTTTAACTCCTCCTTAAATTTTAAAGTGTTATATACTATTGTTGTTCAAACAGATTACTTTTCCTTTTTATTTTAAATATTTTTCTACATATTTTTCTATATCAAACTTTCTTTTCAACCCATCGCTATTCATATATCTAACTTTACCAAATACCTCCCTCTCTTTCCATGCTCGATCATGCTTTCCAAAACACCAAGCAACTCCTGCATAAGAGTTAGGATCTCTTCCATCATAAAAATATTTATTATTAAGCTTTATTGCTATTTCATATGCTTTTTGGGGAGTAAGACTCCATTCTAATATTTTTTTACACCAGTACATCCTCATATAACTATCCATATATCCCATATCTAACATCTGTTTTTGACACGCATTCCAATATTTATCGTGTGTTTTAAACTCTTCCAACTCCTTTTCACTATAAATATATTTTCTTTTATCATTTGCATGTTTTTCTAATGTTTTATAAGCCCACTCATATGTTATTCCTAGCCAATTATCATAATTTTTATTATAGTAGACAAAATTAATTGCTAATTCCCTTCTTATTATAACTTCTTCTAAAAAACTATTTTTTTCATTAATCAATTCATTACTTAATTTTTCAATATTATGTTTAATTTCTACAGGAGATATTTGCCCAAAATGTAAATAGGGTGATAATTTCGAACTTCTTTCATTATCAGGTCCTTTATTTAAATAAAATTTTAAATCATTTTTTATAAAACTCTCTAAAATTTTTACAGCTTCCCTCTCTCCCCCTAAAAAACCTCCATCTAAATTTTTTTTTATCTTTGGTATATATTTACCAGAACAGTCTAACTCCTCTAGAACATTATCCAAATTTTCTATAAAAAAATATTTTTCTTCATTAAAACTTTCTTCATTTAAAGTTTCTATTTTTCTATATTTATCTCTTAAAGTTTTTGCACTATACTCCTCTTTAGTACTAACTAACTCCACAGGAATGATAACATTACTTTCAATCTCTAAAATTGTACTATCTATACATTTTAGCAATTTCTCTTTTACTTCCCTTTGGTTTTTCAAATAACTTTTATCCCAAATAACAACTTTTGCTTTTTTACAGACTTTAATTATATTTTCTAAAGGATCTCCTTCTAATAAAATAAACTTGATACCTTTTTGATCAAGAGATTCTTTTACATCTTTTAAACCTTGTAGCATAAAATCGTAATGTCTTTTAGATGCTTCTGGATAACTGTTTAAATAATTAAATACAACATAAAGAGGTATTTTATTTTTTTGAGATAAATATATTGCTTCATTTAAAGCAAAATTATATCTCGTTCTTTGACTTTCTTGCATCCAATATATTATATGTTGTCCTTCTGCTTTCTTATCATTTTTTAAATATTTTATTCTTGAATCTTTAAATAAACTCATATGCACACCTCATAATATTTATATTATAAAAAGATTTTTTCTAATTCATTTAAAAACTCTTGAGAGAATCTTGCCACCTTTTTCTTTCCATAATCAAAAGCTACAATGATTGTACTCCCCTCTAATACAACTCCTCCCTCACTTTTTTCTACGCTATATATAAAATTTAATGATGTTTTTTTTATATCTATATTTTTTATTATTATTGTCAATTCATCTCCTAAATATACCTCGCCTTTATAATAAACATGTGCATCTTTTTGAATTGTACCGACATTGTCTCCAACATTTATTTCAGTTACTCCTAAACTTTTAAACAGCTCTATTCTAGATTGTTGAAATAACAACAACGCTCTTTCATTACCCATATGTCCTCCATAATTTATATCTGATATTGTAACTTTATAATTAACTGAAAACATGATACTCCTCCTTAAATATTTTTTTATCTATTATAACAATTATTTTCTCTCATTTGTTAATTTTCTTTTTTATATGATATAATTAATATCATAATTTTGAGGTGTTTTAATGTTTGAATTAGCTCATAAACTTTTCAATACCCTCGGGTATATAATAGCTATCGCTTTTTTCTTCTCTCGATTTAAGAGTGCTCGTAGTATTTTTAGTAGAGAAAAATATACAAAAAAAGATATGCTTCTACTCTCACTTACTTTTTCTAGTTTAGCTATCTTAGGAACTTATATTGGTGTTGATTACAAGGGAGCCATTGCTAATACAAGAAATATTGGTGTTGTCGTTGGTGGGATGCTTGCTGGTCCTGAAGTTGCTATAATCTCTGGTATTGTTGCTGGTATCCATAGAGCTTCTGTTGGTGTTAGCAGACTAACAGCTATTCCATGTGCTATAGCTACTATTCTTGGGGGATTTATAACAAGCTATTTATATAAAAAAGCAAACTCTAACAATAGATCTCTTTTGGGATTTTTTGCTGGTGTTTTTGTAGAAAACTTAAGTATGCTTTTTATACTTCTTTTTGCAGAAGATAAAATTCTTGCTATGGATATTGTAAAAAATTTATACCTTCCTATGATTTTTATAAATGGAATTGGAGTCGCCGTTATCATTATAATTACTGAAGAGATTTTAGAGGAGAAAGAAAGAGAAGCAGGAACACAAGCTAAACTAGCTCTTGAAATTGCTAATAAAACTTTACCCTTCTTTAAAAAAGGAGAATCTCTAGACAGTATCTGTAAAATTCTTTTAGAGTCCTTGAAAGCTGAGATTGTAGTTATAACTGATAAAGAAGTTATTATTGCTAATGCTTCTAAAAATAACAATCTTTGTCTTAAAGATAGAGAGATTCAAAGTGAAGGCACAAAAAAAGTTTTAAGTTCTGGTGAGATTTTAATTTTTGATAGAAATAGTGAATTTAATGATTTTTCCTATTCTGAAGAAGGTATCAAGTCTTGTATAATCGCTCCTCTTTTTCAAGATGAAAAAGTTTCTGGAACTTTAAAAATTTATTTTAAAAATGAAGAAAATATTACAGCACGAAAAAAATATTTAGCTATTGGTCTATCCCAATTAATTTCAACTCAATTAGAAATTAGTAAAATGGAAAATTTAAAAACTATGGCTAGAGATGCTGAATTAAAAGCTCTTCAAAATCAGATAAATCCACATTTTTTATTCAATGCTTTAAACACTACCGCGTCTTTTGTAAGATTTAATCCAACTAGGGCAAGGGAAATAATAATAGATTTATCAACTTATTTAAGATACAATCTTGAAAATTCTGTTAATTTAGTTCCAATAAAAAAGGAATTAGAACAAGTTAAAGCTTATATCAATATTGAAAAGGCACGTTTTCATAATCGATTTGAAATTATTTATGATTTTGATGAAGATTTAGATACAATAAAAATTCCCAGTTTAACAATTCAACCTCTTGTTGAAAATAGTATTAAGCATGGTATTTTAAAACAAAGAGAGAGTGGAATAGTTAAAATTTCTATAAAAAAAGTTTATTTGAAATGTTTAGTTTCCATTGAAGATAACGGAGTTGGAATCGATCAAGATATTATTAATAATATTAATAAAAAAATTGAAAAAAATATTGGTCTAAAAAATGTTCACAATCGTTTAAAACTTATATATGGTAAAGGTTTATTAATTGAAAAACTTGAAAAAGGAACTAAAATATCATTTTATATAAATCAGGAGGAATAGATGCTTAATTGTGTAATTATTGAAGATGAATTCCCTGCTAGAGAGGAGTTAAAATATTTTATTAATAACAACAATAATTTTCAAATCAATAAAGAGTTTGAAAATCCCATAGATGCCTTAAAGTATATTGAGGGAAATAATGTTGATGTTGTTTTCTTAGATATAAATATGCCAGAATTAGATGGGATGAGTTTAGGTAAAATCATACATCGATTTAACAAAAATATAAAGTTAGTTTTTATAACAGCATATAAAGATTTTGCAATAGATGCCTTTGAAATTAAAGCTTTTGATTATATTCTAAAACCTTATTCTGAAGAAAGAATTATAAAAGTTTTAAATAATTTAGTAGAAGAACTTAATAAAAATGATAATGAAAATCTAATTAAAGATTTTAATATCAAAAAAATAACTGTAAATCTAGATTCTAAAATGGTTGTTTTATCTACTGATGATATACTATATATTGAAGCTGATGAAAAAGAAACTCATATTTTTACAGCATCTAATATGTATACATCTAAATTGAAAATCTCACAACTTGAAAATATTTTATCAGAAAATATCTTTTTCAGAGGACATCGTTCTTATATTGTAAATATTGATAAGATTGTTGAAGTAGAACCCTGGTTTAATGGAACTTATATCTTGAAAGTTTCAAACTGCAACTTTAAAATTCCTGTTAGTAGAAATAAAGTTAAAGAGCTAAAAGAGATATTAACTATAAAATAATAAAAAGGAGCTTTTTAAGCTCCTTTTTATTATGCTTTAACAGCCTCTTTTTTATTTATCTTCTTTAAGAATAATCCTAAAGCAACTATTGCTCCTGCTATACCAACTACATATCCTATTGTTTCTGATAATCTAAATCCTTCTGGTGCTATTAATATATATGTAGTAACAACTGCTGTCATAAATACTCCTGGAATTGTTGCAATCCAGTGATTTTTTCCTTCATTTGCTAAATAAACTGCTCCTGCCCATAAAGCTATTGTAGCTAATGTTTGATTTGCCCAAGCAAAATATCTCCAAATTATTGCAAAATCTATAAAACATAATCCAATTCCTACTGCAAATAATGGTATTGCAATTATAAATCTATTTTTTACAGGCCCTTGCTTATAGTTTATTGCATCTGCAATAGCTAATCTAGCACTTCTAAAAGCTGTATCTCCAGATGTTATTGGACATGCTACAACTCCTAATAGTGCTAAAGCTCCTCCAACTTTACCTAAAATACTATTTGATATTGTATTTACTACAACTCCTGCTGGACCAGCATTCATTAATCCTTCTGTTCCTCCAAAGAATGTCATCGCTGCTGCTGCCCAAACTAGTGCTATAACTCCTTCTGCTATCATTGAACCATAAAATATTCTTCTACCTTCTTTTTCATTTTTCATACATCTAGCCATCAACGGAGATTGTGTTGCATGAAATCCTGATATTGCTCCACAAGCTATTGTTATAAATAAATATGGATATATAGATGTTCCTTTTGGATGAAGATTTACCATTGAAATTTCTGGAATATTATATCCTTTTAAAATTAATCCTCCACCAATTCCAATTCCCATTATTATTAATGATGCTCCAAATATTGGATAAATTTTTCCAATTAACTTATCTACAGGAAGAACTGTTGCTAACATATAATAAGCTACTATTACTGCTACCCATGTCAATGTATTTATACTTGTCATACTTGCTAAAATTCCTGCTGGTCCATTTACAAATACAACTCCTACTAATACTAGTAAAACAACTGAGAATACTCTCATTATTTTTTTTGCATTATCTCCCAGATAATGACCTACAATCTCTGCTATTGTTGCACCATCATGTCTAACAGATAACATACCTGATAAATAATCATGTGTTGCTCCTGCAAATATACATCCAAAAACTATCCATAAAAATGCTGCTGGTCCCCATAAAGCTCCTGCTACTGCACCAAATATTGGTCCTAATCCAGCTATATTTAAAAACTGAATTAAAAAAGCTTTCTTCCAATCTAATTCAACATAATCTACTCCATCTGCTAAACGCACTGCAGGAGTTTCTCTGTTTTCACTTACTCCAAATACTTTTTCAACATACTTTCCATAAATTACATAACCTAAAATTAAAGCTATTAATGATCCTATAAAACTAATCATTTTAAACCTCCCTTTTTTTGATTTCTTTTCACAATAGATTATAATACTATTTCTGAAAAAAAATAACTCTTTTAGAATAAAATGATTATTTTAATACTTAAAAAGCTTTTTTTTACTCCTTAATTACATTTTGGAGCTTCAAAATTTTCAATGTTGTCATTGTAAAAGCAACAATACTAATAATAGGTCCTATAACTATACCTATAACAGGGATAAAATATATCAACGTAAATATTCCTCCTCCTAAAGTAAATACCATTCTATTTTCCTTCATAAATTTGGCACTCTCTTCTGGAGAAAATCTACGTCTTTCTAAAGTGTAATCAACAAAGTTATAAGATATAAAATAACTTTGTATTAAAAAAATCAAAATAGGAACGATTAAGTTTACGATAGGTATAAAACCTAATAAAATTACAATAAAAGTGTAAATTATTTCTTTTACAAAGCTTTTACTTGCTATTTTTATACCTCTAAGTATAAAATTAAAATTTTCTTTTAAAGTAAATCTATATTCAGTTCCTTCTTGATAGTTTTCAATTTTTTCTGAAATATAGCTAAAAAATGGAGCCAATATACCTAAAAGTATTGTTTTAAAAAAGAAATATTCAATAGCTACCATTATTGTTCTAATTATAAAAATAATAAGCCATCTAAATAAATCTGCATAACTCTTAACATCAAAAATAATATTTATTTTATTGAAGATCCAATCTCCAATATAACCTGAAAGCCAATAAAAAAATATTAATATTATTATCCCTACAACTCCTCCTATAAAATATCCCCATGATAATTTTAATTTTTTTATAATTCCGGGAGCTTTTAAATAACTTTCTAACATTAATCTTATTTTCTCCATTTTAATTCACCTTCTCTTTTTTATATATCTACTATTTTTTTAAAAATTTCTTCTACAAATTAAAAAAAGGCTAAAAAGCCTTTTTTTAATTATTGTTGGTATATATTTATTTCTACTCTTCTATTTAATGCTCTTCCTTCTGGAGTAGCATTTGAAGCAACTGGATTTCTATCTCCATAACCTATGCTAGAAATTCTACTTGGTGATACACCTTGTGCCGCTAAATAGTTAGCTACACTTTGGGCTCTTTGTAGTGATAAATTTAAATTTGAGTTAGGATTTCCTGTGTTATCAGTATATCCTGAAACTTGAATTTTTGTCTCTGGATATTTATTCATAATATATGCTATTGAATTTAATGGTGCATAGAATCCACCGTTTAAAACAGCACTACCACTCTTAAATGATGATTCTCCTGGTAATCTTAAATTTATATTATCTTTATTGTTAGTAACTGTTATATTTGTACTGTTTAAAGCATTTAAGAACTCTTTATACTGAGCATCTTTGTACGCTCCCCATCCTAGTCCTGCTAAAGCTCCTATTCCAGCTCCTATCAAAGTTCCCTTTGTATCTTTTCCAACTAGCTGACCTATTAGTGCACCTGCTGCTGCACCTTTTACAGTACCACTAGTTTTTTTATTTGTTGGTGTTGCTGAGCTACATGCTCCTAATAAAGATGTTGTTAATAATAACATAGCCATTATTTTTTTGTTTCTCATTGTTGTTCCTCCTGTAACTGATACTATACTCTATTATCTAATATCTCTAGTTACATGTCAAGAAAGTATATTATTTTTATTAACTCTATCTATTTATATGTTCTACTTCGCTCCTAATGCTGCCATAGTAATATAGTTGTATGGTTGATTAAAATGAGGTAAGAAGAATATATCTAATAATTTTATTTTATCTATTGTCACTTTTTCTTGAATAGCTAATGAGAACATATGAATTCCCATAGAAATATCTTGTCTTGATGCCATTTGAGCACCTAAAACTCTTCTTGTATTTTTATCGTAAACTATTTTTAAAAATACTTTATCATTATCATGCTCTATAAATCCAGGTTTTTGTAAATCTGCAAACTCTGTGGCTACAGCATCATACCCTAATTTTATAGCTTTTTCTAGTGTTAATCCTGTCGAAACCATGTTTAATCCATAAATTGAAATTCCATTTGACCCTTGAACACCTATACTTTCAAGTTCTGTTCCACACACATTATGAGCTGCAACAATTCCTGAACGAACTGCGTTTGTTGCTAAAGCTATATAATTTGTATCTTCTATAGAATTATCATATATTGTTGCACAATCTCCTATAGCATAAACATCATTTAAACTTGTTTTTTGAGTTAAATCAACTTTATAAGCACCATTTCTAAATAGTTCTAAAGATTCTTTTCCTAAGATATTATTTGGTATAAATCCAACTGCTAAAATAACCATATCTGCTTTATATGTTTTTTTATCAGTTATTACTTCTTCTACTTTGTCTGTTCCTTTTAACTCTAAAACTTTCTCTCCAAAATTTACATTTATTCCATTTTTCACAAGGTTTTCTTTCATCATTTCTCTAAATTCTAAATCATAGTATCCCGATAAACAACTATCACTTAAATCAACTAGCTCTACATTTTTTCCACATCTTTGGAAAGCTTCTGCTAATTCAACACCTATGTACCCTGCTCCAACTACTACAATATTCTTTAAATCTTGATTTTCTAATTTTTTTATTACATCTTCAGCATGTTGATATAACTTAACAAATTGAACATTTTTTAAATCCTTACCTGGAATTGGTAAATCTATTGGCAATGAACCTGTTGATAATATTAATTTATCATAACTTTCCGACACTTCAATACCATCTTTATTTATTCCATATACAACTTTATTTTCAAAATCTACTTTTTTAATTTCAGTTTCCATATGAACTTTGGCTCCATTACATTCTAATTTTTCTTTAGAAGAGTAGAATAATCCTTCAGGCCCTGATATTTGTTTTCCAATCCATAACGCCATTCCACACCCTAAAAAACTGATGTTTGAATTTTTATCAAATACTACAACCTCTTCATTTGGGTAATTTGATAAAATTGTGTTGATTGCCGCTGTTCCAGCATGATTTGCTCCAACTACTACTATTTTACTCATCTCTTTTGCCTCCTAAAATTCATTTTATTTGATATTCAATCAAAGTATACCTTTTCAGTATTGTAAAGTCAAATTTTTTTAGAGTAAAATATGACCCGTCATTCTAGTATTTTTTAATCAAAAAAAACACAGAAGGATAAACCCTCTGTGTTTTTTATTAAATTAATCCTAAAAATTGTGATACTGAAATTAATATACATCCTGCTGCTAACATTGTTATAAATATCTTTAATACAAATTTTAAATATCTATCATATGGAACATTAAATAACTCTAAAGTTCCCATGGTTGTTGCACTGGGATAAATTCCAGACATAAAATTTATACCTAGTGTAAATGCTGATATCAACATTATCTGTCCACCTATAACTCCTACATTGGAATTTTGAAATAATGCCATTGCAACTGCTCCAAGTATAGGCATTGTTATTCCTGCTACTCCACTTGTTGATTGTAAGAAACATCCAATTCCAACATATGCTAAAATTGTAGCCACTGAGAATGCCCAAGCTGGTATTCCTTGTAATGCTGATTGAATCCAATATACAAACGTTACTGACATTCCTGAAGTTTTACTTCCCATTAAAACAGATATTCCATTAGCTATTGCTAAAACTAATACAACCCCTAATAAATCTTTCGCACCTGATGCAAATTCTTTTACAAATTTATCTTCAGGAATTTTATTTATAAATCCTATTAAAATTGATCCTAAAAAGAACACAAAAGAAAACTCTCCAAAATACCAATCTCCAAGAGGAGTGATGTATTTAGCTCCTAATATATCTCCTAATAATGGTATTTTTGCTAATAAATATATCGGTGCATTTATAATATCTTGAAAGTTAGACCCATCTGCAAACTTAATTTCATACCAAGGCATATAACCTAATATTAATAAAACTATAATTCCTATTAATACCATAATTGACCAAAATCTTTTCTTAGTTAATTCAGGAAGATGTCCTTGCTCGTGAGTCATAGTTTTTACATCAATATCAGCTACAAGAGATTTTTCTTTATTTTTTTTAACTTCATTTGCATACTTAACTGTAAAAAATAGTCCAATGGCATAAAGAAGTACAAATAAAATTAATCTCAATACCATTCCACTTCCTAAAGAAAGCTCGGGATTTCCAATTGCACCAATAGCTGCTCCTGTTGAAAATGGATTTACAACACTCGCCATATTACCAGCTGTTGCTCCAACTGTTAAAACAGCCAATCCTGTTATCACATCATATCCTGCCAAAACAAATAAAGGCACTATAACAATTGAAAATGCGGGTATCTCTTCCCAAAATCCAAACACACTACCAAAAACAGCAAAAACAAACATTAAAATTGCTATTAAAGTAGTTCCTGTATATTTTTTTAGCAACGCTCCAATTCCAGCATCCATTGCACCTACAGAATTTATTAATCCTAAAAAAGCTCCAGCCATTAAAATTGCAATACTTACTGAACTTGATTTTTCAAATCCTTGTATTGGTGCCATTAAAATATTCCAAATTCCTGCTGGCTGACGACCTAAACCTTTTACTACTTCTCCAGCATCATTAACAACAGCATTATAGATTACTTCTTTTACGCCATTATTACTTACAACAACTGATTGTGGAACTATCCAAGTTAAAGCCCCTGTTATTACTAAAAATATAAAAACAATAGTATATGCACTAAACATCTTTCTTTCTTTTTTCAATGTTCTCAATCTCCTCTAGCAATATTTTTTAAACTTTAAATTTTTCAAAAGCTTTCATATATATTTTCATAGCCATTTTCATATCATCTAAAATTATATACTCATTAGGTTGATGCTCTGTCTTAGGACTATTTGGTAAAACATATCCGAATGCCACACAATTATTTATCGCTCTAGCGTATGTTGCTCCACCTCCAGCTATCGGCTGAGATTCCATATCACCAGTTACTTCTTGGTACGCTCCCATTAGTGTTTTTACTAACTCTGAGTCAAGAGGAGTATATATAGACTTTAAATAATCATGTTGAGAATACTCAAATCCATATTCCTTTGCTTTTTCAGTTAAAGTCTTAACAATTATTTCTTTATCATAAGTAACTGGAATTCTCATATCTATACATAAAATCTCATTCTCTGGTGTAAATTCAATTTTACCAACATTAAATTTCAACTCTCCCGAGTGCTCATCTTTAACTTCTCCAAATATTGGCTCTGCAAAGTTATATCCAATTAAATTCTCAACTATAAATTTACCCGATTTTGTTTCTACTCCACTTAAACTCAAAGCATGTAGATATCTGTTTATAGCGTTTACTCCAGTTTCAGCTACTTGAGCATGAACACTTTTTCCTATAATTTCAATTTTATTATCTTTTTCTGTATACTCATATTTTAATTTATCCAAAGCTTGCACTAATCCTGCTGTTTTTTCAACTAAAATACTTGAAGGAACTGAGTTAAAAGCATCACCACCTTTAAATACCATTCCACTTTGATTTTTTGCTGTTAATTTACATTGTAATAATCCTTTTTCAGCATATATTAAAGGAAATTTAGAATCAGGTGTAAATCCAACTGTAGGCATCTCCTCTTTTTCAACATATCTAGGCATGTCTCTCCATAAATTTTCTTCATCCGTTCCAAATATAAATCTCACTCTATAGTTTAAATTAAAACCGCAATCTAAAAGTGTTTTTAAAGCATAAATAGCTGCTAATGTTGGGCCTTTATCATCTTGTGATCCTCTTCCATAATATTTACCTTCTTTTATTATTGGCTCAAATGGAGGATTTTCCCACTTATTTAAATCTCCTGGAGGTACAACATCTAAGTGTCCTAAAACTCCAACTAATTTTTCTCCTTCTCCAATTTCAGCATACCCATAATATCCTTCTGGGTCTATAAACGTCTTTAATCCTAACTCCTTACAAATATCTAACATTGTTTCTAGAGCTTTTTGAATATCCTCGCCAAAAGGGAATCTATCATCGTTCTCTTTCAAAAAACTAGGAATTGAAACTATTCTGTCTAAATCCTTTAAAAATTTAGGAAAATTTTCTTCCATCTTCTTATACAATCTTTCTTTTTCTTGAATTTTTGTGTTCATTTTTCCTCCTATATGCATTTTTATTTGTTGTGTGTTGCTATTTGTAGATATTTATCATATCTGCTATAATTATATAGTATAAAGTATACTTTATAGTCAAGGGGGTAATTTATTGAAACTTTATAAAATTAGTGAAATTGCTAAAACATTTAATATAAGCAGAGAAACTCTTATCTATTATGATACTATAAATTTATTTAAACCAGCATATATTGATCAAGAGAATGGTTATCGATACTATAATGACGAAAATATCTCTGATTTATACTTTATAAGTATGTTAAAAAAAGCTAACTTTTCTTTAAAAGAAATTAAAGACTATATCAAATGTAAAAATACATCTGATAGTATTGAACTACTTAATAAAAAACTACAACAAATTAAAGATAAAATATCAATTCTTCAAAATTCAGCAGAATTTATTTCAGACAAGATTCAAGAGATTGAAAATATATCTAATCAAGATGGCTGTACTCCTTTTCTTGAAACTTTAAACGATGTTTTTGTTTTTCAAATAGAAATTTCTGAACCAAAATCTGAAAAAGAACTCATTGAAGGAATTCATACTTTAAATGAACTTCGAAAAAAATATAGTTTAGAAAAAGCTAAAAGAATAACAATTTTAAAAAAAGATGACATTTTAAAAAATGAATATTTTAAAATAGATCGAATTGGAGTTATTGCATCTAGTGTTTCTAATCATTATATTGACTTCAATTTAGTAGTTTCAATTTATCATAAAGACTTCACTCAAAAAATAGGTGAAAGTTACTTCAAACTACTTAAATTTATAGATGAAAACAACTTTAAAATTTTGGGTGATTCTATTGAAACCTTTAGTGATGTAATTGTTAATGCTGGAAATTGCATGGGACAAACCATAAAAATATCAATACCAATAGAAAGCTAGTTCGTTATGAACTAGCTTTCTATAAATATATTTTTTTAAATTTCTAATTTACTTCCTGTTTGAATTTCAAAAACTTGAAATCCACTATTTTTTTCAAGTTTTTTAATTCCAAATTCACCAGTACAATGACATGGGAAAATAGTATTTATACTTGTTTTATTTAAGTATTCTATCAAATCATCTATATATTTCTCATTTTTATTTAAACTAGTTCTACTTGATAGATGAAGCCCACCTATTATACTATGTATCTCAACTTTTTCTGTTTTACATTGCTCTAAAATATTCTCTATTCCTATATGTGCACATCCAACAAGCAGAGTATTGATATTATTTTCTTTTATTATCATATGTAACTCATGTTTAAAACTATCTTTTTCATACTCACCATTTTCATTTTTCATATAAAGATTTTCATTAATTGGATTATCACTTTTCTTATCAAAACAATGAAATAAATATATGTTCTCTAAATTAAATGTATTTTGAATAAAATTAAATCTTTCAACATCTAAGTATTCATAGGGTATACCTATATCTATATACGCTCCTAATATTTTTTTATAATGTTTATCAAAATAATACTCACTACAATATATTTTAGCTTTCTTATTTTTTTTTAAAAAGTATGGTAATCCTCCACCATGATCTTTATGACCATGAGAAAGGACCAAATAATCTATTTCCTCTAGATTAATTCCTATTTTCTCTGCATTTTTCCAAAATTTTTTACTTTCACCTACATCAAATAATATCTTTTTCCCATTTGTTTTTATGTACAAAGAGAGGCCGTGCTCCTTTGCTAAATCTTTATTTAAACTTTTATTTTCTACCAAGACCTGTATCTCTATCTTATATCCCTTCCTTTTTTATTTATTAAAAATAATTATATTGTTTTTAAACTTAAAAATCAAGATTATAATATAAAAAATATCGTAATTCCAACAAAAGATATTAAAGCACCTATCCCCTCTAATATACTAACTTTTTCTTTAAAAAATATAATTGATATAGGAATTATCAATATCGGGCTTGTTGCTGCTAAAGTGCTTACAATTCCGACATTTGCATATTTCATGGCTTCTACTAATGCAGTTACTCCTAAAGTTGCCACAATAGTACCTAAAACTATATATATCATACCTTTTTTATTTAAAATTCCTTCTTTTATATTTGACCATTCTTTTTTTAAAGAGATATAAACTATAAAAGCTAAAATCGCTGGTATTGTTCTAACTTGAATTGTTGCAAAAGAATCATAATCAATAGAACCTAATCTGGTAAAAACAATTCCTAAGCTTTCTCCTAACATTGCTAATAAAGCATATATAAATCCAACTTTTGAAAACTCTTTATCATTTTTCTTTTTCAATATAACAATAGCTATTCCAATTATTGTTAATAGCATTCCTAAAACTTTAAATCCTTCTATTTTTTCTCCTAGTATAAAAAAGCTTAAAATCGAAACAGCTATCGGACTAAATGTCATAACTAATAAAGTTATTCTTGGTCCTATTTTAATATATGATTTATATAAAAAAAAATCTCCTAAAAACAAGCCAAACAATCCTGAAATTGATAAAAATTTAAATGATTCCTTTGTTACATCTAAAGGTAAAACTAACCCTCTCTTCACATACGTTATTACTCCTAAAAACAACATAGCTATAACTAATCTTATCAAATTCACTGCTAACGTTCCTGTTTCTTTACTTGCTCTCTCTAAAAATACAGAGCTTCCTACCCACCCAAATGCTGCAACAAGTGCTAAACTTTCACCCAATTTAATTCCCCCTTATTTTAACTCTTCCCTTATCTTTTCCATTCTTTTTCTATTTACTCCAAAATCATACCATCCTGTTTGAGCTGCTGATCTTATATTTATTACATTTTTTTCTGGTTCTATCTCAAAATCTGCTATATCTTCAAATCCAAAAAATTTACTATAAAAAGCTACTTTTAAAAAATTTCCCTTATCTTCTAAAATTTTACCTTGAAATTTTTCTATTACTTTTATAAGTTTCTCTTTCACATTTCCCTCTTTATCATCTATAGATATTGGTTTAATATAATGTTTTGTATCTTTTGCCTCACTTGAAACACAATTCGGTGTACTTGGACATTCTTTTAACATGATTTTATCGCTCCCCTCTCCTAGTAAAATTGAAAAATAACAAGTAAAAATTATTATTAATTTTCTCTTCATAATTTCTCACCCCTTTATTTTTAGTATACCTTATTTTTCTATTAAAAAACAATTTTTTTACAATAAAAAAAGTGGAAAGAAATTTATCTCTCCACTTTGATATTTTAGTAATTAATACACTCTAACTCAAACTCTTTTTGCTTCTCTAAACAAGATGGGCAAACTTTTGGTGCCTCTATTCCTTCGTGAACATAACCACACTTTCTACACTTCCATCTTACATCGTTATCTTTTTTAAATACATGATCTTCTCCTAAATTTTTTAATAATTTACGATATCTTTTTTCATGTAATTTCTCAACTTCTACAATAACTTTAAATGCTGCTGCAACTTGAGGAAATCCCTCTTCTGTAGCAACTTCTGCAAATCCAGGGTATAACTCTGCCCACTCTTCATATTCTCCTGCTGCCGCTTCCTCTAAATTTTCCATAGTTGTTCCAACTATTCCTGCTGGATAAGTTGCTGTTATCTCAACTGGTCCACCTTCTAAATATGAGAAAAATCTTCTTGCATGATACTGCTCATTTAAAGCTGTTTCCTCAAATAATGCAGCAATTTGCTCATAACCTTCACTTCTAGCCTTATCTGCAAATAGTGTGTATCTCTGTCTTGCTTGAGATTCTCCTGCAAAAGCTTTTAATAAATTTTGTTCAGTTTTAGTTCCTTTTATAGATTTACCCATTGGTATCCCTCCTTTGAATTCTTTCTTGAATATTGTTCAAAATTTTTTTGATTTTCCTTTTTATTTTTTTATTTATATGTTAATATTAAAAAAATACTAATCTAAACAGGAGGATTTATGGATTTTTTATCAAGAAGATCAATTAGAAAATATACTTCACAAAATATTGAAAAAGAAAAATTAGATGAAATACTAAAAGTGGCTTTAACTGCTCCTACTGGAAGAAATTTAAAACCATTTGAGTTGATTCTAATAAAAGAAAAAAATGCATTAAATAAGCTATCTCTATCAAAATCTATTGGATCTGCTATGTTAAAAGAAGCTAATGCAGCCATTATTGTCTTAGGTAATCCTGAAATTTCAAATACTTGGAATGAAGATGCTTCTATTGTTTCTTTCAGCATACAACTTAAAGCTTTTGAACTAGAACTTGGAAGCTGTTGGATAAATGTTAAAGATAGAAAAACAAGCGATAATACAGAATCAGAAGAGTATATTAAAAATAATTTTAATATACCTAGTCACTTAAAAATAGTTTCTATCATTTCCTTAGGTTATCCAAATGAACACAAACCTCCACATGATGATAAAGATATGGATTTTTCTAAAATTCATTTAGAGAAATATTAAAAAAAGCCAAAATTAATTGGCTTTTTTTACTATCTATGAGATTTTTTATCTCCTGTCATTTGAACAACATCTCCATCTTTTAAATTATATGCTTGTCCAAATCCTTTTACAAATCTTCCATTAACTATATTTAACTTTACTAAATGAAAATCTTGCATTTTACGAACAACTTTCATTCCTTCTCCAACTTTCTCTTCAAAAGCATCTAATATTACATCAAATTTTTCATCTCTTTCCTTAAATTCAGCTACTACATTGTATCTTAATCTCTTTCTTACTAGAACAGAAGCTGCATCTTTCTCATCTTGTAAAAACATAATTTCAAATTGAGGATTATCTTTTAAATTATCAAAATGATCTCCAATTTCACTAATGTAAATATACCCTTCTCCTTCGAAATTTAAGTATGGAGCATATGTCACATCAACATCTCCATTTTTAGATTTTGTTCCTAATATAACTGATTTAAAGTCTCCTCTAAACTCTTCTACCTCTTTTTTTATTTGTTCTTTATCAAATTTTATTGGCATCATCATAATTATTTTTTTCTCCTTTAATTTTGTTAATCAAACTATTTAAATATATGATATATTTTTTAACAAACTTTGTCAAGAATATTTTATACCTTTATTGTGTATTTTATAAATTTCCAGCTTTGTACATATTAAAAAATACACCTTTTTTATCAATTAAACTTTGAAAATCGCCTATTTCCTTAATTCCATCTTTACCTAAAACTACAATTTTGTTAAATTTTTTAAGTGTATTTAATCTATGAGCTATTGAAATTATTATTTTATCTTCAAATTTCTGTAGAATATTATCCATTATTTTTTTCTCTAAAATATTGTCCAATGCTGAAGTTCCTTCATCTAAAAATATGATTTCTGGGTCTTTTAAAAATAATCTTGCCATTGATAGCCTTTGCTTCTGTCCTGAACTCAATTCAATTCCACCTTGGCCTAGTTTTGTATTTTCTTTCTTTTCTAAACTTTCTACAAATTCTTTTAATTCAGCTAATTCTAATGCTTCTTCTATCTCTTTTTTTGTTGCATCTCTTTTTACTACTTTTATATTCTCTAATATTGTTTCATTCATCAAACTATCTCTCTGATCGACTATCGCTATTCTATTTAACAAACTTTCTCTATCTACCTCATGGATGCATAAATCATTTATAAAAATTGTATTTTCTTCAGGTAAAAATGTTCTTTTTAAAAGTGAAAATATTGTTGTTTTTCCTACTCCACTCTCTCCAACAAATGCTACTTTTTCTCCTTTTTCTATAGTTATTGATAAATTTTTTATAACTTCTTGTTTATCAAATGCAAAATTTAATCCGTCTACCTTTATACTGTCTATATTTTTTTCTATAATTGTATTTCCATCTTTAATATTTGGAATATTCATAATTTCTAAAAACCTGCTTATTCCTGTAGCTCCTCTTTGAAATACATCTACAAGGCCCATAAGTCTTAAAAGATACACTCTAAATCTATTAGTCAATAATATAAAACTCACAATAATTCCAAAACTTATTTCACCTTTTATATGCATGTATCCACCTATAAATATAACAATAAGTTGAGTGAGTTGATTATAAAAATTAATACCGGACATTAAAGCTGATGTATTAAATATATTATTTTTCTCTACACTTAATAACTCTTTATTTTTACTTGAAAACTTCTCTAAAGTATCTTTTTCTAGGACATTATCTTTTATAAAGAATATAGTTTTCAACGAATCGTGAATTCCTGATGTTAATTTAGAAAATCTTTCTCTTACTTCTATGTAGCCATATTTTAATTTCTTATTTTGAATTATTGTAAAATATATAGCTATTGGTAATGGAATCATTGTTATTAAAGTTAGCTTCAAATTAAAAGTAGCCATTAAAGCCATAGCTCCGGCTATTGATAATATTGAAAATAAAAAATCTTCTAGTCCTCTATATAGAAGAGCTGAAACATTTTCTAAGTCATTTGTAACTCTTGATATGATATCTCCACTTTGATTTTTCATAAAATATGTATCTGGTTGATTTAATATTTTTTTAAATAAATCTTCTCTCATAAAAAATTTTATTCTATTTCCCATCAACTGTCCTCTTGAACTAGAGTAAATTGATAAAAATAATCTTATAATATAAAGCGTTAATAAAAAAGCTGAGAACATAAAAAATTCATTTATATTTTTCTTGGGAATTGAGTTATCAATTAAATTTTGGACAACTATCGGTCCATATAAATCCAGTACGGTTACAAAAAAACTGCTAACTAAAAAATAAGTTAGCAGTTTTCTTTCTTTTAAATAGTACTTGAAAATACTATTTAACATTTGACAACTCCTTGTATAACTCCTCTAAAGCATCAATTACTCTAGGCGTTCCTCTTAGTATTTTGTCTGATTCAATTATCATTATATTCCCTTTTTGTCCCGCTTTTGTTTGTTTTACAACTGGATTACTATTTAAAATATCATTTTTATTTTTTATAGCCATTGAACCTACAAGTATATCCGGATTTTCTGCTAATAAAAATTCTGGCGATAATATTGGTCTTCCACCTGGTAACCCTTTTGCTATATTTTCTATTCCTAAAGTATCGAAAATTTGACCTGGTAATGAATTTGGACTAAACACCATCATTGGAGATGTTGAAAATAAAAATCCTCCCTTTATTTTTAAAGGTTTTTCTGCTATTTTCTCTTTTATCATTTTTAATTTTAAATTATAACTATCAATTAATCTATCTGTATTTTCTTCCTTTCCAGTTATAACTCCATATATTTCTAAATTATTTAAAATTTGTTCAAAAGAATTAGCTTCATTAATTATAAAGTTTAATTTTCTTGCTTTTAAACTTTCTCCAAAACTTTCAGACATAGTATTTAGTATTACTAAATCTGGGCTATACATTAAAACTTGTTCTACTGAAGGTTTCATTATTGTTCCTGCTTTTGGTAAATCCTTTGTTTTTTCTTGTGGCCAAATTGGATTTTTTGCAGTGTCTGCTATTGCTACTATATTATTTTCTCCACCAATTAAATAAAATGCTTCCACTGCTGCCGGATCTAATATTAAAACTTTTTTATACTCTTTCTTTGCTATTTTATTCCCTCTTGAATCTATAATAAAATCATTTTCTATTTTTAAAGCATAAACTAGATTACTAATTAAAATAGTAAAAATTAATGTTATTACTCTTTTCATCTTTCCTCCTAAACTAATGGAATAATATATGGTATTCCACTCTGATCTTTTATAACTTTAGCCTTTAAATTATAAACTTTTTGTAAATTTTCTTCTGTCAAAACTTCAGATGGTGTTCCTTGATATTTTATCTCTCCATCTTTCATCATAATAAGTTCATCACAAAACATAGCAGCTAAATTTAAATCATGTAATACTGCTACTCCTGTTAAAGATTTTTCAACCACTAAGCTTTTTACCTTATTTAATAATTCAACTGCATGATTTAAATCTAAAGCTGAAGTTGGTTCATCTAATAATAAAATTTCTGGATCTTGAGTTAAAGCTCTTGCTAATAAAACTCTTTGAAACTCTCCTCCAGAAAGACTAATTGCTACTCTTTCAGAAAATTTTTCCAATCCTAAAAACTTTAAATTATCTTCAACTTTTCTTCTATCTTCATATGAATATCCTGCCCAACTAGATTTTAAATGAGGAAGTCTCCCCATTAAAACAAAATCCTTTACTGACATATTTGTCATTAAATTTGACTTTTGTGGAACTAAGGAAACTAATCTTGCTTTCTCTTTTTTAGAAAGTTCCTTTGTTTCCTTTCCATTAAACTCAATATCCCCTTCACTTGGATTTAAATATCCTAATATATTCTTTAAAAATGTCGATTTACCACAACCGTTTGGTCCTAATATCCCCGTCATTTTTCCTTTAGTTATATTAACTTTTAATTTTTTTAAAATCTCTCTCTCTCCATAAGAAAATGACAGATTATTCACTTTTACACCCATTAGTTTCCTCCTTTAGCTTTAAATGCTAAGTATAAGAAGAATGGAGCTCCAAAGAATGCCGTAACAACTCCAATTGGAATCTCAACAGGTGCTAAAAACAATCTTCCTATTGTGTCACAAACTAATAGAAAAAATCCTCCTGCCAAGGCAGCATTAGGAATTAATCTAGAATTAGATGGTCCTACTAACATTCTTATTGAATGAGGTATAATTAATCCTACAAAACCAATCATTCCTGAAAAAGCAACTGAAAATGCTACAACTAATGCCGACACTGTTAATACTTTTGCTTTCAATGTATGGACGTCAACTCCCAAAGAGTTAGCTTCTTCATCTCCTGACAATAATGCATCTAATTGATTTCTTTGTAAGTAAAAAAATATTAAAGAAAAAACTAATGGAATTATAAGTAAAAATACTTTTGTCCAAGTTGCTCCTCCTAAATACCCCATTAACCACATAGTTATCTTAAAAGATTCCTCTCCTATTAAATACATAGCAAAAGATGTAAAAGCACCTATAAAAGCTGATACAGCTATTCCTACTATTAGAAGAGTTGTTATGTCAACCTTACCACTTCTATTTGATAACTTAAATATAATGAATGTACTTATTAAGCATGATAAAAATGCCAATATCCCATAAAAAATATCTGGTAATTGAAATACATATGCTATCACAGCCCCGAATGTAGCACTTGCTGCAATTCCTATTATATATGGATCAGCTAGTGGATTCTGAAATACTGCTTGAACTACAACTCCACTTGATGAAAGCATCATTCCTATTAATAATGCCATCACTATTCTTGGTAATCTTATATCATAAATTATTGTTTTTATATAATCTGGTGCTGTACTTATGGAAAATAGTTGTTCCAATGGTACAGAAACACTTCCTAAACCAATAGAAAGTGTTCCTGTTAGTATTATTCCCAGAATTAATATTAACGATATGTGTTTTTTCATATTAATTCTCCTATTTTTTAGAAATTATATTTAAATCCTGCGTAAAGACTTCTCTCTGCAGCTGGATTATACTCTTTGCCATCTGAGCTTATAGAGTTATAATACTTTTCATTAAATATATTATTAATTCCTGTATAAATTCTTAAACTTTCAACTGGTCTATAATTTAATGTTAAGTTTGTCACAATATTTTCATTCTGTTTACCCTCTGTATTTTTATTATTTAAATAATAACCTGACGAATAAACTGTATCCCAAATAACATTAACTTTTGAAGTTATTTTATAATCTAATGCTATATTAAATCTATTTGTAGGAACATCTGCTATTTCATTTCCCTCAATTGATTTATCTTGATCTTTTAATATTTTTGTCTTAACTAAAGCATATCCTTCTCTTACTGTTAGATTTCCAAAGTACTGCTCTGCATTTAACTCTAAACCATATCTTCTTGTTTTTCCAATATTATAATTTCTAAAATTCATTCCTGTATAATTTTCTGTTGCTATTTCATCATTTGTTTCAGTTAAATATATTGCTCCACTTATAAAACTTCCAAATATATAATCTTTAAAACCTGTTTCATATGTTATATATGTTTCTGAATCTAAATCATTATTAATATATGCTCCATCTATTTTATCTACTAATTGTGAAGGTGTTGGAGAAGTAAATCCTTTTTCTCCCTTCACATAGATATTTCCTGTCTCTGAATACAAATAGTTTCCTACTAACTCATAAGCCATATTTTCCATAGTTGTTTTTCTATTTATACTTGTATCTGATGTTGTTGCCCCACTTGATAAAGAACTTTTTGTATATGATCTATCAGTTTTATAATCTGCATATTCATATCTTACACCTTGAGTAAATTCAAATTTACCAATTGCATTTCTATTTAAAACAAATACACTATGAGTATCTTTAGTTAAATCATTTTTATATTTTTCTGAACTAAACATATCCATTTGACTATCTCTTTTCAAGTTGTTATTTATATAGTCATACCCTAAAATTAAACTACTTGATTCTCCATAGCTAACTTTTAATTTCGGTTTAAATCCTATCTTTTCGTCAGTATAATCCATATAATTTTTAACACTATAACTCATTTTTTCATAATTATTTTCATTATATATATCTGTTTTCTGATAGAATCCAACTAAATCTAAAGTTACTTTTTCATTAAATTTGTACTCATATTTTCCTGTAAATTCATCTTTCTTAGTATTATTAACAATTAACTCATCATATTTATCAACAAGACCATTACTTTTAGGATTTGATAACATCTCTTTTGTAAGAGCTCTAGGTGATGTTGCATCATCCTTATATCTTGAGTACTTAAAGGTAAAACTTTGATTTTCATCAATTTTATATTTTAAACTTCCTTCAAAATACTCTGAATCTGATTCATCCCCATCTCTAAACCCCTTGTAATCATTCTTAGTATAATTAATATTTATACCTAAATCTCCAACTGTCGTTCCATAAGAAACCTCACCTTTTTTTCCACCAAAAGTATTTAGCTCTCCTGAAACAGAACCTCCTGTATAACCTGCTCCTGATTTTGTCACAATATTTATTATTCCACCTCTTGTTCCACTTCCATAAAGAATAGCTCCTCCGCCTGGAATAACCTCAATTTTTTCAATATTTTCAACTGGAACTGTATTAATTGGTGTTTTTGCATGAGATGTATCTAATAAGTTTACACTTATACCATCTATTAAAACTTGTACATTTGCTGTTGCTTTACTTCCTTGTCCTCTCATATCAATTATTGGATCTTTTGGATCACCTATTAAATTGACACTTGGTACATCTTTTAAAGCCTCTGATACAGATTGATAATTCTTTTCCTCTATATCTTTAGCTGTAATAACTGTTACTGTATTTGTTACATTTCTTTGTGCTATTTCAAACCCCGTTGTTGAAATCACACTTTCATTTAATTTAACCCCTTTATTAGCGTCTTCATAGAAAAAATCATCATTTGAATAACTTAAAGCTGTTACTATTAAACTTAGTACTGCTATTCTTTTGTTCATAATTTTAATCCCTCTCCATTACTTTTTTATTAATCCTAAAGTTTTTTCAACAACTGTTGTTAAAATCTCTCTAGATATATTGTTACCCCAAAATAAGCCATCTTCAGTTAGTTTATAATGTTCTTTATCTTCTAATATAAAATTATTCTCTTTTAACTCAAATAGTAATTCTTCAAAAACTATCATTTCTTCAGATGTTAATATATTTTTTACTATATTTTTATCTATTTGTGGAAATTGAAACAATCCGCTAAATTTATCCAATCTTTGTTGATAATCACTTTTTTCAACAAACATTGACATCTCTTTCTTCATTCTAAAAATAGATATATTATCAACATTTCCTCCAGCTCCAACTCCAATTGGAAAAGTGTCTCCTCCAAAGTTTCTAGTTTTTATATATTTATATTTATCTCTTCCTTTTTTTGCTATTTTCGTTAACTCCAATACATAATAATCACTATCTTTAGTTAACTCTTTTATAAACGCATCATGTAACTCTCTCTCTCTTTTTAAATCCTCTTGAACTTTAACTTTTTCATCTTTTATGTCATGAGATAATGTTGAACCTTCATGAACCATTAATGAATAAAAACTTGAACTTCCTAAATCTAACTTTTTTATAATCTTGGCATCCTCTATAGCATCCTCTATTTTTTGCGTTGGATAGTTATAAATAATATCTATGCAAACTTCTCCATTAAATTTTTCTTTTAATTGAATTAATCTCTCTATTGTTTCATTTTTCGAATACGTTCTATTGTAAAATTTTCTTCCTTCATCTGAGAAACTTTGAATACCTACAGATAATCTATTAACTCCATATTTATTCATTAACTCTATTTTTTCATCATTTAAATTATGTAATGTTGTTTCTAAAGTAAATTCATATTCTGCAGAAAATTTTATATTTCTATTAACACTTTGAAGTATTTTTTCCAATTGATTATTTTTATAAACTGTTGGAGTTCCTCCACCAAAATATATTACATCTACACTTTTTTCCTTAAAATATCTATAGTCCCCATATTTATCAAATTCACTAACTATATAATCTGCATAAGAATCTAAACTTCCACTCAATTGCTCTCTATTTAAATTACAAAACGAACAAATTTTATCACAATATGGTGTATGAACATATATAGCTCTTGGAACATCTTTAGGTTCCTCTTTTAATCTGTTTAAAAATTCTTCCTCTGTAACTCTTTTTTGAGGATAATACTTTCCTATCAATCCACTAGAATTATGATGACTCTTATATCTTGTTTCAAAATACATTATTTAATCACTTCCCTTTAGTCTCTATATCTATTGCTTGTGCTCCAGCCAACTTTATATCTGACATTATATCTACTACATCTCCATAATCGATTCCTCTATCAGCTAATATTGCTACTCTTTTATTTTCCATTAGTACAATTATATTTTTTATTTTTTCTTGCAATTCATCTTTTCTTATATCTACTATGGAACTCTCTTTTTGTCTGTCTATTTTTATTTTTAGCTCTCCATTACTTGTAACTAAAATTGAAATTTTATCAACAGCTTCTGTTATTTCAGAAACCTCTGATTTAGGTAAATCTATTTTCATACCCTTCATATCATCAAATGTTGTAGCAACCATAAAAAATATTAGAAGTAAAAATACTACATCTATTAATGGAGTTAAATCTGGTGTTAATTGTTTTCTTTGATAATTCATAAACCCTTTTGATTTAAACATATTCTACACCTACATCTTTCTTAAAATATTTATAAATTCAACTACATTTTTTTCCATATCAACCAATGCTTTTTCAATCTTTTTTTGGTAGAAGTTATAAAATATTAAGGCAGGTATCGCTACGATTAAACCTGATGCTGTTGTGATTAACGCTTGAGAGATTCCAAAAGCTAGAACTGTTGGATCTCCTGCTCCATGTTTTGACATAGCTGTAAATGCCCCAATCATTCCTGTTACAGTTCCTAATAACCCTGCTAATGGAGTTACATTAGCTGCTAAAGCTAAAATCCACATATTTTTTTCCAATTTTGGCATCTCTCTTAAAGCACACTCTCTTGCTTTCTCTTCTAAATAATCATAAGTACAACAATTCATTTTTTCACCATTATATTCTATTAAAATTGTTTTCATTACCTTTGCTGATGTATTTTTAAAGCAATCACATGCTTTTATAGCTCTTTCTCTTTCATTATTTTTGATAAATTTCTCTAAATGATTTATTAGAAGTTCTCCATTATCTTTTTCATTTTTAAAGAAGTAGTATCCTCTTTCCAGTATCACACTAAGACCTGCTACTGATAAAAATATTATTACAGCCATTAATGGTCCTCCTGCTTTGATTATATCTATCATACATTCCCTCCTAAAATTAAATATTTTGACATTCAAAGTTATTATAATGATTTTGTACTAAATAGTCAATATATTTTTCAAACAAAGTATTTTTTTATAAATAATTTGATAATTAAAATATTTTTTGTTATAATCATTATGGATTTACTACTTATTTTTTGGAGGAATTATGAAGTTTTTTATTTTTTCAATAGTTTTACATATATTTATTTTTATTTTTGGTTTTTCTTTAGATTCAAACAAAAGTTTTGAAATTAATAATGTTGGAAATGATTTTACTACTCCATCTATCTCTGTTAATTTCAATTCAATGCAAATAACTCCACAACCGCAACCAACCGAATCATCAGATGAAATTCTAAAAGAGGTTTTAGAAGAAAAGGTAGAAGAAAAAATAGATAAACCTAAATTTGAGGAGAAAAAAAGAGAAGTTATAAAAAAAGATAATAAAAAAATTTCTAAACCTAAAAAAGTTTTAGAAAAAAAGAAAAATGAACTCACTAAAAAATCTCACCAATCAGAAAATACAAATACACCTACAAATACTAATACTGATTTAATTGAGCTCTCGCAAGGTGTATTTGCTGCTAAAAATCAAGGGGTCCAAGGACTTAAATATTCTTTTATTTCTCAACCTGATCCAGAGTATCCTTTAGCTGCTAAAAGAGTATCATACACTAAAGAAGTTTCTATTAAGGTTAGATTTCTTGTGGGATTAAATGGTGAAATTGAAGATATTAAATTTTACAGTGATAAAGATAGTTTAGGTTTCCAAAAAGAAGTCGAAAAAACTTTAAACAAGTGGAAATTGACTCCTGTAACTTTAAATAATAAACCAATAAAGCTATACTTTTATAAAGAATTTAAATTTAATCAAAAATAATGGGAGGATTTTAATTTTATGAAAATACTTATTACATATTCATCAAAAACTGGAAATACAGAAAAAATAGCTCAAGCTATTCATAAAGGTATTCCAACTGCTAACCTTTTACCAATCTCTGAAATTGTAAACTTAGATTATGATTTAATTTTTGTAGGTGGTTGGATTGATAGAGCCACTTTCGATCAAACAGCATTGACTTTAGCTAAACAAATTTTTGATAAAAATGTTGCATACTTCTTTACTTTAGGTGCTTATCCACACTCTGAACATGCTAAAGATTGTGTTAACAACATTGAAACTCTATTAAAAAATAATAATAACAATATTTTAGGTGGATACTTTTGTCAAGGAGCCATTGATCCAAAGTTAATCTCTTGGTTATCAACACTTCCATCTGATCACAAAATGTCTCCAAACGAAGAAAGAAAAAAAAGATGGGAAGATGCTAAATCACATCCAGACCAATTGGATTTAGATAAGGCTACTGAATTTAGTTTAGATATTATTTCTAAGCACAAATAAAATAAAAAATAGGGAAAAGCTAGCATAACTTTTCCCTATTTTTACTTTTATAAACTTTTAAAACTTTCTAAACACTCTTCAATCAACTCTTTCTTCTCATTTCTTGGAACATACACTGCAAATATCTCCTTTTCATCCTCTCCGAAGAATTTTATAGAATAGCTCTCTCTTCCAAACATTATATCTTTTACTAAAAAAATCTCTTTTATTTTTCCCACACTTAAATGTCCACCTATTGTTGAATTTTTATCGTGGAAATTTAAGAATCCATGAGCATAAAATCCTTTTGGGAACTTATCTTGTATTTCTAATACAAAACTTGGAGTAATAACTAATAAAAATACCTTTTCCCACCCTCTTAATATATCGAACAAGTCATCGATTTTTTCTATATCATACTTTTTTACAGTTGGTGCCTCTCTTAAAACTTCAATCATTGAAATATCTAATTCTTTAGCTATTTTATTTAAAGAAGCCTTTTCGTCGTTTACCAGTATCTCGTTTATCTTATTTTTCATAAATCCCTCCTACACTATATTATGTAAGAAAAATATATTATATTTTAAAAACTTTGTCAATCAAATATTTTTAAAATATTCGATTACTTTAAAATTTTCATTAAATTTAACTTCATCTATCACATAATTTTCGCCAAAATTTTCCATATCTTCATATAATTTCTTAAATGTTATTATCTCTACACTCATTGTTAGTTTATAATTTTTTTCATCTGTTGTTTCACATTCAATCGTTGAAATATAACCCATTTTTTTTAACATATCTAAAATCCCTCTAGTTAACTCTGTTGGTATTTTTAAACTTTCAGATATCTCTATAGCAGATATTGGTTTATTATTTTTCAAATAATTTTCCATCAATGTTAGTAATACTTTTTGAGTAACCCTATACTTTGAAATAAAATTTATTTTTTTTATTATTCCAATTTTTCCTAAACTATCTCTATTTTGTAAAATATATGAAAAGTGTGCTCCTATTAAAATTAAAAACCATACAATTTTTAACCATATTAAAGAAAGTAACAGAACTGAAAAGCTTCCATAAATTTTATTATATGTTGTTATTATTATCTGTAATCTTACTAATAGCATATTACTTTGATTTAATAAAAATGAAATTATAAAACTACTCCAAAGAGTTGGAACTAAGTTTACTTTTGTATTTGGAAGAACAGTATAAAAAAATATAAAAAATATCCACAATGCTAAATATGGTGCTATTAACTGTATTATATGTTTACTGTAAAATATATCGGTTTTTAGATTAGTTAATATATTAGCTCCAATCACACTTACTGGTAACATTAAAAAAACAATAAAATAATCAGTTACTTTCCTAAAAACACCTCTTGTTTTTCTAATTCCCCATATACTATTTAAGGCTTTTTCAATCACAGAAAACATTGATATGATAACCCAACCTAATGATAAAAATCCTACTCCTGCAATAATTCCACTTCTAGTATTTTGTAGCAAATTCTGAGTTGTTTCTAGTATAAGATTTACAGTCTCCTCATTTAACGGGGAACTCTCTGTTAGTTGTTTAAGATAATAATTATCTATCCCAAACCATCTTCCAATACTAAACGCTATCGCTAAAACAGGTATAAAAGATAATGTTGTAAAATAACATAAGGTATTTGCCCATAAATTTGAATTTGATCTTTTATAATTTTCTAAAGCTCCCTTCATTTGACTATAAAAATGAGTTAGTTGCAATTCACTTATATAATCTTTTATTTTATTTATAAACTTTAAAATCATCTCATCCCTCCCAATATATTCTTTTCTAATTTTATCACATTTCCTTTATTAAAAAAATTAAAAGAACCTCTTTTACGAGGTTCTTTTAATACGGGGAGATTATTTATTTTTATAACACTTTTTTCTTTATTATATCTTTTAGACAAATATCTTTTAAAAAAAGTTTTATTTTTTTATTTTTTATACAGCTTCATCAATATCTTTTGGAATTCCAAAGAAATATGTTATTATAAATCCTGCTATATAAGATATTGCTAATCCAATTATATAATATAAAATTTTTCCTGGAATAACTAATGGAATAGCTGTTATTCCTGCTGGTCCAAAGGCTATTGTTTGAACTTTTGTGGCTGCTAAAAATGCTCCACCTATTCCACCTGCTATTGAAGCTGTTATGAATGGTTTTCCTAAGGGAAGTGTTACCCCATAAAGCATTGGCTCCCCTATTCCTAATATTGCAACAGGCATTGCTGATCTTATTATATCTCTTAGTTTTTTATTTTTTTTTGCCTTTATATAGATTGCTGCTGCTCCACCTATTTGTCCTCCACCTGCCATACAAAGTATTGGAAATAAGGAGATACTTCCAAATTGTGTTAGTTGAACCATATAAAATGGTATTAGTCCATGATGTAATCCAACCATTAATAGAGGTAAAAATGATGCTGCTAATATAAATCCACCTATTATTGCCATCGGTCCTTCACTCATTATAAAGAATGAGAAAACTTTTATAATTCCATCTGAAACTACTCCTGCAAAAGGCATTATTGCAAATATTGTTAATGTTCCTACTATTAATAATGCAATCATAGGAGTTAAAATTGTATCTAGAAAATCTGGTATAATTTTTCTTAGTTGCTTTTCGACCCAAGCTAAAATTGCAACACCTATTATCACACCAATTATTCCACCTTTACCAGGAATTAAGATACTATTTAACGGTACTTCTGCATTGTATAAGCCTAATGCTTTTGAAAATATATTTATATTACCACTTATTGTTATTGCTCCAATAACTCCACCTAAAGCAGGTGTTGCTCCAAACTCATTAGCTGAATTTATACCCACAAATATTGCAAAATATGCAAATAAACCACTACCTAAAGTTTGAAAAAATGTTATCCACATAGGCATATCTTTTATTCCTTCTGCTGTATATACATTTTGAAAATATCCTGCTATTCCATTTAAAAGCCCTGCCCCTATTATTGCTGGAATTAATGGAATAAATATATTTGCTAACCTTCTTAATACTGATGAGAACTTACTTTGCTTTGATTTTACACTCTCTTTTGTTTTTTTCCATTCATCGTTATTAGCCGATATTTCTCCACAAAGTTTTTTCATTTCATCCGCTATTTTTTTACTCTTTCCTGGTCCTACAACTACTTGAATCGTATCATCTTTTATTACTTTTATAACCCCTGGAATTTCATCCAAGTTTTTAAAATCTACTTTATCATTATTCTTAACAGAAACTCTTACTCTTGTCATACAATTATTTATAACTGCTATATTATCTTTTGACCCTAATTTTTCAATTATCTCTTTTGCAATTGATTGATTATCCATTTTACTCTCCCCTTGATATTATTTTACTGCTTCTCTTATAAAACCTTTAGATTCATTTAATCTTTCCACTGCTTCTTCTCTGTTACATCTTAATAAAACCATTATAATTGCTACTTTTACTTGATTATTAGCTTTTTCTAATGTTTCTTGAGCGATTTCATAACTACACCCCGTTATTTGCATCACATTATTTTTTGCTCTCTCCTGTAACTTTACATTAGTAATTTTTAAATCAACCATTAAATTTTCATAAACTTTTCCTATTCCTGTCATTGAAGCAGTACTAATCATATTTAAAATTAATTTTTGAGCTGTTCCCGCTTTCATTCTTGTAGACCCCGTTAAAACTTCAGGTCCTACTTCTACCTCTATTGCCACATCTGCTATCTCTCCAATTTTACTTCTTTTATTACACGCAATCGCTATTGTTTTACAACCTAACTTTTTTGCATATTCAATTCCACCTATTGCATAAGGTGTTCTTCCTGATGCTGCTATTCCACAAACTATATCATTTGATCTCAGCTCTATTCCATTTAACTCTTCTATAGCTAATTCTTTAGAATCTTCAGCCCCCTCTTGAGCTTCCACAAAAGCTTTTTCTCCTCCTGCTATCAATCCCATTACTTTTGTCTTATCTACTCCAAACGTTGGGGGACATTCCACTGCATCTAAAACCCCTAATCTTCCGCTTGTTCCAGCTCCCATATATATCAATCTTCCACCATTATTAAAAGCTTCTATTACTAATTTTACAGCCTTCTCAATCTCTGGAATAACCTCTTGAATACTTTCTGGAACTCTTTTATCCTCTTCATTTATAAGTGTTAAAATCTCTTTTATACTCATACTATCCATATTCATACTCTTTAAATTTCTTGTTTCCGTTGTTTTTCCTTCCAATATCTTTTCCATTTATTTTTCCACCCATCCCACTATTTTTTTACTTTTTTCTATATATTTTTTTACTTTTCTATAATCTTTTTGCATTAATCTTAAAAAAATACTATCTAATATTATCATTTGCGCCATTCTCGATGAAATAGCTGAACTTCTTAATATACTTTCTTTAGAAACAACCCCAATATTATAATCACTTAAAGAAGAAAGACTATTTTTCCCAATTGATGTTATTGATACAACACAAATTTTCATATCTTTAGCAATTTTTACAACATCTAAAACTTCTTGCGTTTCCCCTCTATGAGATATTGCTATAACTAAATCTTTTTCATTCATCGTTGAAAGCTTCATAAGTTGCATCTGTTTACTATCATAGTGAACAGTGTCTATTTTTATTTTCATTAATTTTAATTCTAAATCTCTAGCTACAATAGATGACATTCCCGCACCTATTATCAAAATACGACCACTTTCTCTAATTTTCTCTATAATAGTTTCGAAATTTTTATAATCAATTACTCCTACAGTACTATTTAAAGCTTCGATAGTTTCTGCTAATGTTTTTTTTGTAACCTCTTCTAAAGAATCTTCTAAGTCTATATCACTATGTATTTTATTTTTTGATGAACTTTTTTTATTTTCTAAATCCCTTTCTAATTGTAACTTAAATGCTATGTATCCTGAAAATCCTATTTTTTTTATAAATTTAATAATTGAAGATTGACTTACTCCTATTTTTTTAGCTAACTCTGTCGAAGTAATCTCTCCTATTACGTTTTTATTTTTAACAATATATGTAGCAATTATTTTTTCACTCTCAGATAAGTTTTTTTTCATACTTTTTATAATATTTTCAATCATAGTTCCTCCTTTACAGACATATATTACACTATATCAATTCCAAAATCAAGAATTTTTTATTTTATTTTTTTCGCTTGTATAAGAATATTTTATTCCTATAATTAAATAAAAAAAGTGGAGAAATATTTCTCCACAAACTTTATTTCACTTTTTTTATTGTATCTACAACAGTACCATCTCTATACTCAACAACTGCAACTATTTCATCTTCAAATTCAATTTCATTCTCTTGCCCAGTCATATTTCTAGCTATTTCTCTTAACTCCTCTATTGTCTTTATCGGAAGTTTAGAATCTTTAAATTTTTCTAACAAATCTTTTCTTAAAGGATTTATAGCAATCCCTCTTTCAGTTACAAGAATATCAACCGTTTCACCAGGTGTAGTTAATGTTGTAACTTTATCTTTTACAACAGATATTCTAGAGTTAACAAGCTGTGATACTATTATACATAATTTTGAACCTGCAGCTGTATCAGAGTGACCACCTGATCCTCCCATTATAACCCCGTTAGACCCTGTTGTTACATTTACATTAAAGTTTGTATCAATCTCTGTAGCTCCTAAAATAACAACATCTAACTTATTTACAACTGCTCCTTTATTGTTTGCATTAGCATACATTGATGCTGACATCGTTATGTGTGCTGGATTTTCCTTAGCTGATTTTATAGCATCTAAGTCAAAACATTGAACATCAAATAAAGCTTTAAACAATCCCTCTTTGTACATATCAACAATGTATCCTGTTATTCCTCCAGATGCAAAACTTCCGCAAATCTCTTTTTGCTTCATTATATTTTTTAACTGTGCTGCTACAGCTAAAGATATTCCTCCTGCACCAGTTTGAAAACTCATACCATTCTTTAAGTATCCAGATTCCTCAATAAATTTCGCTGTTAAATCTGCAACTTTTAATCCAATTGGATTTTTAGTTATTTGAGTTGTTCCTGACACAATTCCTTTCGGATCTCCTATTGCATCTACAACTAAAACATAATCTACTAAAGTTTGATTTATTTCAATTGTCGTGTTTGGATACTCAACTAGATTATCTGTTATAGCTACAACTATATTTGCTAACTCTGCATCTGTATGTGCATATCCTAATGCTCCACAAGCTGATTTTCCATCTACACCATTTATATTTCCATATTCATCACTTGTAGGAGCTGCCATGAATGCAACATCAATAGTTCTCTCTCCTGATTCAAATATTCTTGCTCTTCCACCATGTGTATGCATTATAGCAGGTCTTTCTAACTTCCCTTGAGATATAGCTTCGGCTACTGGTCCAGATATATATGCTGCATATATTTGAGTCACTACCTTATCTTCTATCATTTTTACTAACCCTTTATGACAAGGGAATATAGAACTTGCTGCTATTGTTATATTTTTATATCCTCTTTTTGCAATCTCTTCCATTACCATATTTAAAACAAAATCCCCATTTCTTAAATGGTGGTGAAACGAAACTACCATCCCATCCTTCAATGGTAATTTATCCATTAATTTGTTTAAATCTGTATGTAATTTTGAATCTTGAGCAGATATAGTTTTAAATTTAAAATCCTTTTTTATTACTCCATCTTTATTTGAAAGATACCCTTTATATTGTTTTACATTTCCATATCCTTCTATAAATTCAGGAATTTCTCTTCCTAAAATATTTTTCATTAGAACACCTCACCCTAAATTAATCTAATAATCCAATCATTTCAGCAATTTCTAAAGTTTGGATAGCTCTATTTATAATTGGAAGATCAACCATCTTTCCATCTAAAGAGAACACTCCTAATCCTTCTTTTTCCGCTTCTTCTTTTGCTGCCATAACTCTTAAAGCATGATTTATCTCCTGCTTTGTTGGAGAATATACTTCATGAATTGTATCTATTTGTCTTGGGTTTATAGCTAACTTTCCAGAGAATCCTAACATTTTAGCTTTTCTCGAATCTGCAGCTAATCCTTCGTAATCATTTGTATCAGTAAAAGGTGTATCTATTGCATCTACTTTTAATGCTTTACAAGCATTTACTACCTTTGTTCTAGCATAAAATAACTCTTCTGAATCTTTAGTTCTTTTTACTGCTAAATCTGCTGCTAAATCTTCTCCACCTAATAAAACAGCTTGAATTCTATTAGAAGACTTTATTGTTTCATAAACAGTTTCCACTCCGTAAGCTGTCTCTACTAAAGCATGAACTTTTATAGTTCCTACTTCAAAGCCTTCCTCTTTTTCAATTCTTTCTAACTCTTTTTCCAAAATTTCCATATCTTCTGGAGTAGCCTTTGGAAGTAGTATTGCATCTGGCTTTAATCTAGCCATTTTATCTATATCTGTCATTGCAAATGGAGATGATAATGGATTTATTCTTATTACAACTTCTGTTTCTCCATAATTCATCGTTCTCATAGCTTCTGTTACTAGTATTCTTGCTGCATCTTTTTCTGTTAAAGCAACTGCATCTTCTAAATCAAATATTACTGAGTCTGCTCCAAATGTATCTGCTGTTTGTAGCATCCCTGGGTTATTTCCAGGCATAAATAACATTGTTCTTCTTAATTTCACACTAACACCTCACCTTAAAAGGAATATTTAACAACCTCTTTTAACAGCTCCCTCAATTCTAGCTCTTATTGTATAATCTAAAGCTCCTTTATCTTGAGCCTTTACTAAAACTGAAGTAATTCCCATCTCTTTTAATTTCTCTTCAATAACCATTTTTATATGATTTCCAAACTGCTTTTCTACAACACTTTCTAATTCAATACTTATTCCATTTTCACTTGGAGTTAACATTACAAATATATCATTAGACTCTAATGTTCCACATTTAGCGGGTTTATTTATTGTCATTCTATTCACCTCTTAGAATTTTCTATAAAATTAAAGGAAAAGGTAGGAGACCCCCACCTTTTCCCAGAATTAAAAGTCTATTACTTTCTTCTGTTTACTAAAGCTTCTACTCTGCTCATTTCGTTAAATACAATCATGTATCCTTCGTCAACACCCATTCCTGGTTTTGCTAAAACTTGAAGAGCTCCACATGCCATAGCTATGTTAGTAGTAACCTCAGCTGATCTGTTAGTCTCGTTACAAGTTCCTCCACAGTAAGAACCAATTCCTACTTTATTACAATAAAGAATTGCATCTGCTATGTTATTTACTCCTCCTAAATCTGGAGTTTTTATTTGAACTACATGTCCAGCTTTAGCATCAGCAAAAGCTGCGATATCCTCATAAGTGTTACACCACTCATCAGCAACTAACTCGATTCCCATGTTTCTTCTATCTACTTCAGCTGTTAATGCTGCTAAAGCTTCAATTTGCTTATCTCTATCTTCTACGTCCATAGGACCTTCAATTCTTAATTTAAATGGTTTTGCTGCATCTACTAATGTTTGTAAATAGTCTGCCATTTTTGTTGTATCCCCATCAAATGCTGCTCCAATTGTTCCGTATACATCTATGTGTAAAATAGGAGTATAGTCTTCTGAATCTCTTAAGTGGATTATTCTATCTCTTAACCATCCAACGTATTCAAGTAATAACTCTCCATTTTTACCTAATTTTGTTTCTACATGATTTATTAAAGCATGTGGTAAAACATCAGCAGATTTTATAATCATTTTGTCTGCATTCTCGTATCTGTTATCTCCTGATTGAGTGAATATAGGTCTTTTTGAAATTTCTAAACCTGTATTATAGTCTTTTTGAATAACTTCAGCCATAGTTACTTTTCTAGCTTTTGCTACAGCATCTAATAAAGCTTGAGTAATTCCATATCTTATAGCAGTATGTAATCTTTTTCCATCTAATAACATTCCATCGAACTCTTCAGCTAATGATTTGAAGTTATCTAACTCTTTTCCAATTAACTTTGGAGCGATTTCTTTTTCAATTACTGGAATAAAATCTTTAGCTAGGAATAATGGGTCTCTTCCTCCCGCACCAGAATACTGTACTGCTGCACAATCTCCAAATGCTACTTGACCATCTTCTAATATTAATTGTACAGAGATTGCTTCTCCAGCTTGTCTAATTGAAGTAAATCCTTCTGTTACTGGCTCTCCTACATAAGCAAATCCATCATGTCCTGCTCCTTTTTTTATAGCTCTTTGGTCATCAAAGTAAAAACCTGTTTTTCCTGCTGAACATACTACATCAACTATTCTCATTTTAATTCCTCCTGATTTTTACGAGGGAGATCTCTCTCCCTAACTTTTATAATAAATCAAATTTTAAATAATATTTTTTTATTTTTATAGAAATTATTTTGTTGCTGGTCTTCCAATTAATGTTCCTTTTCCTACAGCAAATATATCATCTACTGTCATTTGGAAACTTATTTCTCTTCCTTCAAAATCTGCTCTTTCTTGTAATTTAGCAGTATGGAAAGCTTTTATATCCTCTGATAAAGGTAAGTTTCCTGCATTTAAATATCTAATCATTCCATTATTATCTCTTGCTGGTAACATTTTTCCTGCATTATACTTTGATGGTGCAAACGGAATATCTAAAACTCCCTGCTCGAATGCTTTAACAGTTCCTACTGCTAAATCTCCGTTTCCTAACTCAAGTACTTTATCGATAATTTGCTTAACTTCTCTTTTTATCATATCTTTTTCAAATTGAACTTCTTCAGAGTTTGGTAAATTTTGTCCTCTTAATAAGTTTAATACCATTTTTGTTGCTCTGATTCCCATTGCGTTAGCTTCTTTTGTTGGTACTCCGATAGCCTCGTGAGGTGTTTTTACGATAACTTTTGTTGCTCCCGCTAATGCTGCTGCTGATGCTCCATTTGAAATAACTCCAAAGGCTTTAGCCTCATCTTCAGGGAATCCTCCCATCCACTGGTGGAATACAGAAGTTAATTGCATATTTTCATAACCAAACTCTTTACAGTACTCTTCCGCTTGCTCCATCATAGATCTTACTGCAGCAACGTCTTGTACTAAGTTTCCACATTGTCCATATCCTAAAGTAATATTTTTAACTCCTTGCTCAGCAGCTAGTAAACACTCAATGATTTGAACAGCATTTGAAATTGATGGTGGAACTAATGTTCCTGTTAATGGTCCAAATGGTTCTCTATTGATAGAAACTCCTTGCTCTTCGTACCATCCAACTAATCTATCACAATATTGCCAATCTCTTATTGTTTGCTCTAAACTTACTGATTTTGCATAAGGAATGTTGTAAGATATTCCTCCACCCTCGTTTGATGTATATCCAGCAGCTAGCATTATCTCTGATAATAATCTAGCATCTGGAGTTCCGTGTCTTAATTGTAAAGGTAAGTTTACCGCTTCTACAACTTCTCTACAACCTTTAACTCCGTGGTTTACACCTGGGAATCCATTTAATAATGATCTTCCTGCTTTTTTAGATTCTTCAATTCCTTTTTCACAGTTCTCATATTTATTTTGTCTTGTGTAAGAATCTATTGTAGATGGTAATAAATCAGCTCCACCCTCTTTATCTAAGAAATTTAATAACTCAATATGTTGCTCAATTAAAGCAACTCCTGCTCTTGGTTGAGCTAAAGTTATATTTTTTGCTTTTGCATCTATTAATTTTTTAGCGAAGTTTTTGTGCTCAGGTAAAGCTTTATGATAAGCTACAGCTTCCTCTAAATTTACATCCGCCCCTGTTGGCCACTGCTTTAAAACCTCTTCTCTTACTTTAAAGAACTCTTCATCAGTCCATTTTTTAAATTTTAAATTCATTGATCAGATTCCTCCTCAAAACTTATACTTCAATCAGATATTTTTTCATTATTTTTATCGCTAAATCCGGCTCTTTTTGAGCTAATAATCCCATAGATGATAGAATATATGTTTTATCTACCATAAATTTTGGATTTTCTGGTTTTAAATATATCGGTTCTGCTGGATTAAATTTTCCTGCTTCTAAAATCCCTCTCGGATTCTCACTATGAACGATAACTCCCCCAGTTCCTATTATATAAGGTGCATTTAAAAGATCTTTACCACTTTGGTTAAACATTGTTCCCATAGGAGTGTATATACACTCTAAAACTCCACAATGTCTAGTCATCGATAACTCTGTTGCAACTTTGGCCATTGCTTCATCAAACAAAATTTCTTCTTTTGTTTGAGGAACCATTTTTATATGATCATGTCTGTAGTTACAGTGACCTTTTACATCCCATTTTTTGTCTACATCATTTAAATAATTTCTTATTTTTCTAGTTCCAGCTGCTTCCAATAAAGAGATTGCTGAATATCTCATTCCTAAATCTCCTTCAACAGTTCTTTTTGCAACAGGATCTTCTAATCCTTTTAACAGAACTCCAGGTTTAGACGGATCACCTTTTCCAATCGAATGAATATCAGTAGTTGCACCACCAATATCAACTATTATCAAATCTCCTATTCCATCCTCTTCATCTGTTCCTTCAGATAGCACTTCTGCCGCTTTTAATACCGCTGCTGGAGTTGGCATTAATATTCCGCTGATAAAACTTTCAGCCTTCTTCATTCCTTTTGCTTCTATTATCTTATTCATGAATACTTTTCTTATTTCTTCACGAGCTGGTTCAACGTTAAGTTTATTTATTTTTGGCATAACGTTGTCAGCCATATAATAATCTAATCCTGCCTCAGAAAAAATTCTTTCTATTTCGTCTGATGCTGCTTTATTTCCTGCTACAATAATTGGCTTTCTTATATCATGCTCAACTACCAATCTAGCATTATGTATTATACACTCTTTGTTTCCACCGTCTGTTCCACCAGCTAAAAGAATTATATCTATTGGAGAGTTTTTAATCTCTTCCATCTCACGAGAGTTTAATTCGTATGAGTATGTTTTCATAACTCTTGCCCCTGCTCCTAAAGCTGCTTTTTTCGCTGCTTCAGCTGTCAGTTCTGGAACTAATCCGATTGCAACCATTTTCAATCCACCAGCTGCTGATGAACATGCTATTTTGTCCACAAATTCAACTTGTGATATTGGAATTTCTTTCTCAATTTCTTTTACAAGTTTCTCATAAGCTTTATCAAAACCAATCATTATATCATCTTCTACAGTTGTTATATCTTTAGCAGTTGCTAGAATTCTTTCTCCTACTAAATCTATCGCTGTTAACTTTGTATATGTACTACCAAAGTCAATAGTTAGATAACATTTCATAGAAATCATCTCTTTTCTTTAAGTTTATTAGATTTAGATAATTAAATTCCTAAATCTGATTTTAAATCTTCTGTTGTTAGTTCAATTGGAGTTCCTGGTCTATAAACTCTATTGAATCCCATAGCTTTAAATCTAGATTCTACATCTGACCAATCTTGTTTTCCAACAACAATGTTTCCTCCAACATAAAGTAAGATATCTTTTAATCCAGCTTCTTCACACTTTTCTCTCATCCCTTGACAATCTAATTCCCCATGTCCATATAAAGATGATACGATTATTGCATCAGCCTTTGTTTCTACTGCAGCATTAATGAAATCAATTTGTGGAGATAAAACTCCTATATTGATTACTTCAAATCCGTTGCTCTCTAATACGTGGTGTATAATTTTATTTCCTACTGCATGACAGTCAGAACCAATTACACCAATTACTACTTTCTTTCCATTTTTCATTGAAAATAACACCTCACTATTTTTTTCCTATAAAAAACAAACTTTTATAATATATTTTATACACTACGTTTTAAAAAAACACAATAGAAATAATAAATTTATATCATTGATTTTTCAACTATTTATAAAATATATTATAACTATTCGCTTCTTATCTATATATTTTATTTTTTTCCTACATTAATATATCTATCTATATAGAATCGTATGATTTCATTGATTTTTTTTTATATTTATGCTATACTCTAATTGGATAATTTATACTAGAGCTGACAAGAGTGGGGAAATCCCACTCTTTCTTTATAGTTTTTATTTGGAAAGAGGTGAATTTTTATGATAAAACTTGATAAAAGAGAGATGGAAGAAACTCTTTTAAAAATAGAAAAAGTTGTTATTCCAGCTATCGAAAAAAGAGAAGTTGATTTAGTTGACTTGGAATATATTCAAGAAGGTGGATATTTATACGTACGTATTTTTATAGAAAAACCTGAAGGTGACATTACTCTTGAAGATTGCGGTGCTCTTAGCAACGATATTGATGAAGCTATTGATGCTTTAATTCCTCATAAGTTCTTTTTAGAGGTTTCTTCTCCAGGAGTTGAAAGACCTTTAAAGAAAGAATCTGACTTTGTTAGATTTAACGGTGAGAAAATTAAAGTTAGTTTAAAGCATAAGCTTAATGATAACAAGAATTTTGAAGGTATTATTGAAGATTTTAAAGATGAAACACTTTTCTTAAATATAAAAGGTGAAACTCTTGAAATACCTTTTAAAGAGATTAAAAAAGCAAATATTGTCTTTGATTTTAGTGATATTTAATTATTTATTTAGTTATAGTTAGGAGGAAAACCCATTATGAAAAGTAAAGATGGAAAAATCTTTTTAGAAGCTCTTGAGCAGCTTGAGAAAGAAAAAGGAATAAACAAAGAGAGTCTTCTTGAAGCAGTAGAGCAAGCTATGTTAGCTGCTTATAAGAAGCACTATGGTGAGGAAGAAAACGTTGAGGTAGAAATTAATAGATCAACAGGTGAGGTAAAAGTTTTTGAAATAAAAACTGTTGTTACTGCTGAAGATTTATATGATGCTGCTCTTGAAGTTTCAGTTGAGGACGCTGTTGAAGCTGGCCACAAAAGAGTTAAGGTCGGAGACGTTATCAAACTTGAGGTTAATTGTGAAGAGTTTAGAAGAAATGCAATACAAAATGGTAAACAAATTGTTATTCAAAAAGTTAGAGAAGCTGAGAGACAAAATATTTTTGATAAATTCAAAGTTAAAGAACATGATATTATCACAGGTATTATCAGAAGAATTGACGAAAAAAGAAATATCTTCATTGAATTTGATGGATGCGAAGCTATCTTAACAACTGCTGAGCAATCTCCAGCAGATGTTTACAGAGTTGGAGAAAGAATAAAAGTTTATGTTGCTGAAGTTGAAAAAACAAATAAATTCCCTAAAATAGTAATTTCTAGAAAAAATGAAGGATTACTTAAAAAATTATTTGAATTAGAGATTCCAGAAATTGCAGATGGTATTATCGAAATTAAATCAGTTGCTAGAGAAGCTGGATCTAGAGCTAAAGTTGCTGTTTACTCAGCTGATGAAAACATCGATACTGTTGGAGCATGTATTGGTCAAAAGGGATTAAGAATTAGAAATATTGTTAATGAATTAAATGGTGAAAAAATTGATATCGTTGTTTGGAAAGAAGATGTTGAAGAGTTTGTATCAGCTGTTCTTAGTCCAGCTAAAGTTATCAGTGTTGAGGTTCTTGAAGAAGGAAGTACAGCTAGAGTTTTAGTTGAAAATTCTCAACTTTCTTTAGCTATTGGTAAAAATGGACAAAACGCAAGACTTGCTGCTAAATTAACTGGTATGAGAGTAGATATTAAAACTGTTGATTCTTTCAAAGCAGAAACAGAAAATAATGCTGTTGATTTAGATGAGGAAGAAAATGCTTAATCATACACCTGAAAGAACTTGTGTAGTTTGTAGAGAAAAGAAGAATAAAAGCGAACTTTTTAGGATCGCAAAAATTAGTGAAAGCAACTATTCATTTGATGAAAAGCAAAAACTTCAAGCTAGAGCAATCTATGTTTGTAAAACTCATGAATGTATTAAAAGAATTTCAAAAAACAAAAAATATAGCCTAAAAATAGAAGATTTGCTTACTATGGTAAATCTTCTTAAGAAACAATCTAAAGATTACTTAAATATTTTAAAGGCAATGAAAAACTCTGAACATCTAACTTTCGGTATCAATATGGTTATGGAAGATATTCAACATATCCATTTCCTAATAATCGCTGAGGATATTAGTGAAAAAAATGATAAAAAAATAATTGCAAAAGCTAAGGAATTTAATATTCCTTATGCTCACTTTGGGGATAAAGCACAACTTGGTGATATATTTAATAAAGATGAAATCAACGTGATTGCTATAAAAAATAAAAAAGTTGCAAGGGGATTGATAGATTAGGCTATTTGGAGGTGTCTGAATTTTATGAAAATAAGAGTACACGAATTAGCTAGGAAATATGGTTTTGGAAACAAAGAGTTTTTGGATATTTTAAACAATATTGGAATTGATGTACACTCACATCTAGCTGGATTAACTGATGAGCAAGAAAAAATTGCCACAGATTATTTTGCTAAAAAAAATGATGATGTTGTTTCTAACAATGTTTATATAGAGGAGGAAACAATGAAAAAAAATATGGAAATTAATAATGTAGACGATTTTGTAGAGGAGAATCAGCCTGCAAAGAAAAGCAAAAATAAGAACAAAAATAAAACTAATGATGAGAACTCTAAAGATGAGGGAAAATCAAAAAAAAGAAAAAAAGGAAGAAGAGCAGACTTCGTTGTAAAGAAAGCTGAGCAAGGTCCTGAAATTATCGAAGAAGATGGAATGAAAATTATCAAAATCAGAGGAGAGATTACTTTAGGTGATTTTGCTGATAGACTTGGAATTGGAAGTTCGGAACTTATAAAAAAATTATTCTTAAAAGGTCAAATGTTAACTATCAACAGCCCAATCTCTTTTGAATTAGCAGAAGAATTAGCTGTAGATTATGATGCTTTAGTTGAGGAAGAAGAAGAAATCGAATTAGATTTCGGAGATAAATTTGCCCTTGAAATTACTGATAAACCTGAAGATCTTATTGAAAGAGCTCCTGTTATCACAATTATGGGACACGTTGACCACGGAAAAACATCTTTACTTGATGCTATTAGAACAACATCTGTAGCTTCAGGAGAAGCTGGAGGAATTACACAAAAGATTGGAGCCTACCAAATTGATAAGGCTGGTAAAAAAATAACTTTCGTTGATACTCCTGGACACGAGGCATTTACTGATATGAGAGCTAGAGGAGCACAAGTTACTGATATCGCAATTCTTGTAGTTGCTGCTGATGATGGTGTTATGCCTCAAACAATAGAAGCCCTATCTCACGCTAAAGCTGCTAATGTACCAATTATTGTTGCTATTAACAAAATTGATAAACCAGAAGCTAACCCTATGAGAGTAAAGCAAGAATTAATGGAGCATGGATTAGTTTCAGTTGAATGGGGAGGAGATACTGAGTTTGTTGAAGTATCTGCTAAAGCTAGAATGAATTTAGATACTCTTTTAGATACAATCTTAATTACTTCTGAGATTTTAGAATTAAAGGCTAACCCTAAGAAAAGAGCTAAAGGTATTGTTTTAGAATCAAGACTTGATCCTAAAGTTGGACCTATTGCTGACGTTTTAATTCAAGAGGGAACTTTAAGAATTGGAGAGGTTATCGTTGCTGGAGAATCTATGGGTAAAGTTAGAGCTCTTGTTAATGATTTAGGAACTAAAGTACAATCTGCTACAGTTTCTCAACCAATTGAAATTATTGGATTTAACGATGTTCCATCTGCTGGAGATACATTCTATGTTATCCAAAATGAGCAACACGCTAAGAGAATTGTTGAAGAAATGGCTAAAGAAAGAAAGATTGCTGAAGTTAGTAGAAAATCTATCTCTCTTGAAACTCTATCTCAACAAATGGATCACGCTAACATAAAAGAATTAAACTTAATCTTAAGAGCAGATTCTAGAGGATCTGTTGAAGCTTTAAGAGATTCATTATTAAAACTTTCTCATGAAGAAGTTTTAGTTAACATTATTCAAGCGGCATCTGGAGCTATCACAGAGAGTGACGTTAAACTTGCTGAAGCATCAAATGCAATTATAATTGGATTTAATGTTAGACCAACTACAAACGCTTTAAAAGAAGCTGATTCTAACGGTGTTGAAATTAGAACTTCTAATATCATTTATCATATCACAGAAGATATCGAAAAAGCTCTAACAGGTATGCTTGATCCTGAGTTTAAAGAGATGTACTCTGGAAGAATTGAGATTAAAAAAGTATTCAAAGTTTCTAAAGTTGGAAATGTTGCCGGATGTGTTGTTGTTGACGGTAAAGTTAGAAAAGATTCAAACATCAGAATATTAAGAAATGGTGTTATTGTTTATGAAGGAAAATTAAATACACTTAAGAGATACAAGGACGACGCTAAAGAAGTTGTTGCTGGTCAAGAGTGTGGTTTAGGAATAGAAAACTTTAACGATATCAAAGAAGGAGATATTGTTGAGGCATTTGACATTATTGAAGTTAAAAGAACTTTAAAGTAAAAGTGGGTGATTTATTATGAATAAAAAAAGATTAGCTGCAATTGAAAAAGAGGTTTCTAGAGTTGTTTCTAAATGTCTTTTCGAAGAGGTTAAAAATCCAAAATTAAAAAAAGCTATGGTTTCTATTACTAGTGTTAGAGTTACTGAAGATTTAAAATTTGCAGATTTATTCTTTAGCATTATGCCAATAGCTGGACAAACTGTTAATAAAAATGAAGTTTTAGAAGGATTAAATGAAATTAAAGGTTTTCTTAGAAAAAGAGTATCTGAAGAACTAGCCTTAAGATATACTCCTGAAATGAGAATAAAACTGGATGATACTATAGAACACGCTATTAAAATCTCCCAGTTACTTGATAGCTTAAAAGGGTAATTTTATGCACTGGGAATATAAAACAGTATCTGAAAATCTTATTGAAACTAAGGCTAGTCAATGGAATGTTTCTAAATTTTTAGCTACTTTACTTTTAAAGAAAGGCTTTTTAGAAAAAGATGAAGTAGATAATTTTCTTAATCCATCTATAAATAAATTTAGAAATCCTTTTGATTTTGAAATGATGGATAGCGTTGTAGAAAAAATAGTTTCAGCTAAAAATAATGAAGAAAAGTTATTTATTTACGGAGACTATGATGTCGACGGAATAACTGCTGCCATCTTCCTTGTATTAGCTTTTAGAGAGATTGGAATTGATATTGATTACTATATTCCTAATAGAATGGATGAAGGATATGGTCTTGATAAAAAGACCATTGACTATATCCATAAAAATTCTGGAAAACTAGTAATTACTGTAGACACAGGAGTTAACTCCTATGAGGATGTAGAGTATGCTCGTACTCTAGGAATTGAAGTTATTGTTACTGATCATCATAAAAGTGTAAAAGATGAAGAAGAGGATAATATTCTCTTCATTAATCCTAAACTTAGTGATAATTATAAATTTAAATTCTTGGCTGGAGCCGGAGTAGCTTTAAAAGTTGCTCAAGGAGTTTACTCTTATCTAAATGAAGATTTCTCTAAATTATATCAGTTTATGGATGTTATTATGATAGGAACCGTTGCTGATGTAGTTCCTATGTTTGACGAAAATAGAATTATTATAAGTAGAGGTTTAGAAACTCTTAAAAATACTAAAATTAAGGGTTTGGTTTACCTTATGAAATATCTAAAACTTTATAATAAAGATATTAGTACAACAGATATCAGTTATTTTGTCTCTCCTCTTATAAACTCTTTAGGAAGACTTGGAAATTCTAAATTAGGTGCTGATTTCTTTATGAAAACAGATGATTTTGAAATCTACAATATTATTGAAGAGATGAAAAAAGCTAATAAGCAAAGAAGAGAACTTGAAAGAATGATATTTGATGAAGCAAACAAAATGATTCAACAAAAAAATGATCCAAATAATTTAAAATATATTTTTGTTGCATCAGAGCGATGGCATCCTGGAGTTATTGGTGTGGTTGCTTCTAGGTTAAGTGTAAAATATAATTTACCTGTCGCTATGATCTCATTAAAAGATGGTATTGCTAAAGCTTCATGTAGAAGTATTCCTGGTGTAAATATTTTCAATATTTTAAAACTTATTGAAAATAAATTAATACGTTTTGGTGGTCATGACTTGGCTGCTGGATTTATAGCTGATGAAAAAAATCTTCCTGAAATAGAACTTTTATTTCAAAGGGAGATTCAAGTTCATGAGCACAATATAAATCAACCTAAGTTTTTAGAAATCGATTTAGAGTTATCTGTCGATAAAATAAATAAAAATCATATTAATGATATAAAAAAATTAGGTCCCTTTGGCCTTGAAAATAAACATCCCTATTTTCTTGATAGAGGAGTTAAAATTATAGATACAAAGTTTTTCGGTATTGAAAATAGACATTTCAATGGATTTTTATTAAAAAATGGAAAATCTTACCCTCTTGTAGCTTTTGATTTAAGTTCAAAGTTACATAAAAATAATAAGGATATGCTTTATGATATCATTTACTATCCTGAAAAAATTATTAACAAAGGGGAAGAATTTTATCAGTTTCGTTTAAAAGATCTTAAATCTCATAAGATTTGAGATATTAATACATAAATACTTTAAGGAGGAAATGATGAAACACGAATTAAAAAAAATCGAACATTCAGCAGTTGAGATTACATTAACTTTAACAGCTGAAGAGTTATCACCAATTAAATCAGAGGTTATTAAAACTTTAGCTACTAAAGTAGAGGTTCCTGGATTTAGAAAAGGACATGCACCATTAAACAAAGTTGAAGCTGCTTTTGCTGATGCAATAAAAGAAGAGGTTGTTGACTCTGTTCTTAAAGCAAACTTTGAAAAAATCGTTGCTGAAGAAAAAATCGCTCCAGTAAGTTTCATTTACGATCTTGTTGCTAACATGAAAGATTCTCTTGAAATAACATTTAAAGTTGATGTTTATCCTGAAATCACTTTAGGAGAATACAAAGGTTTAGAGGTTGAAAAAGAGACTTTCCAAATGACTGATGATCTTTTAGATAAAGAAATTGAAAACATGTTAAATGCTAAATCTAAATTAGAGGACGCTCAAGAAGGACATAAAGCTGAAATGGGAAATACTGTAGATCTTGCTTTTGAAGGATTTATCGATGGTGTTCCATTTGAAGGTGGAAAAGCTGATTCTCACCAATTAAAATTAGGATCAAAAATGTTTATTGATACATTTGAAGATCAATTAGTTGGATATACAGTAGGACAAGAGGGAGAAATCAATGTAACTTTCCCTGCTGAGTACCATGCTGAAGCATTAGCTGGAAAACCTGCTACATTTAAAGTAAAAATAAACTCTATCAAAACTTTAGCTAAGCCAGAGTTAACTGAAGAGTTTGCAAAAGAAGCTGGATTTGAGTCTGTTGAAGATTTAAAAGCTAAGAAAACTGCTGAAATTACAGCTAGAGAAGAAGCTAGAGTTCAAAATAACTTCGTTGGAAAATTAATCCAAAAAGTTGTTGCTGATTCTAAAGTTGATGTACCTAAATCTATGGTAGTTAGAGAAGTAGAAAACAGAATGGCTGAAATGAACCAACAATTAGCTATGCAAGGAATGGATCTTGATCAATATTTAAAAATGACTGGTATGACTAAAGAGCAAGCTTTCAACCAAATAGCTCCTATGGCTCATAACAAAGTTCAAGTTGATTTAGTTTTAGAAGCTATAGCTAAAGCTGAAAACTTAGAAGTTACTGCTGAAGAGTTAAATACTAAAGTTGAAGAGATTGCTAAAATGTATGGTATGACTAAAGAGCAATTAGAGGCTGAATTAAATAAAAATTCTAACCTTGATGAATTCAACCACAGCTTAAAAACAGAGAGCTTAGCTCAAAAAGCTGTAGAAGTTATTGTTAATAACGCAAAATAATAAAAAAATATGTATTGAGTAGAGATAAAACTCTACTCAATACTGCTTTAATAAAAAATTAGTGTTAAATACCTAAATTTTTTTAAGTATTTAACTTTAAATTTTTAAAGCAAGTTTTTAAAGGAGGGAAAAAAATGTACAGTCCAACAGTTATTGAAAACACAGGAAAAGGTGAAAGAGCCTATGACATCTACTCAAGACTTCTTAAGGATAGAATCATATTCTTAGGTAGTGAGATTGATGATCAAATAGCTAATGCAATTGTTGCTCAACTCCTATTTTTAGAAGCTGAAGATCCCAATAAAGATATAATTATGTATATAAATAGTCCTGGAGGTGTTATCACTTCTGGTATGGCAATCTATGACACTATGAATTACATTAAACCTGATGTACAAACAGTTTGTATTGGACAAGCTGCAAGTATGGGTGCTCTATTACTTTCTGCTGGGGCTAAAGGAAAAAGATATTCACTTGAAAACTCTAGAATTATGATTCACCAACCACTTGGTGGAGCTAAAGGACAAGCTACAGATATTGAAATTCAAGCTAAAGAGATTTTAAGAATGAAGGATTTAACTTCTAAAATTTTAAGTAAAAATACAAATAAATCAGTTGATGAAATAATATCTGCAACTGAAAGAGATAATTTTATGAGCGCTGAAGAAGCTAAAGAATTTGGTCTAATAGATCATGTTTTCGTTAGATAAGGAGGGAAGAGATGAACAAAAAAGAACATTGCTCGTTCTGTGGAAGAGGACAAGATGAAGTTTCAAAACTTTTCTCTGGTATTGATGGATCATTTATATGTGACGAGTGTATTGAAACATGTTTTGATATGCTTGGTTACGAAAATGATATTTACTATGGTGAAAAGCATTCTGAAAACTCTTCAAATCATTCTTTAACAGGAATAAAGCTACCTACACCAAAAGAAATTAAAGAAAAACTTGATGAATATGTTATTGGTCAAGATGAAAGTAAGAAAGTTTTAGCTGTATCTGTTTACAATCACTATAAGAGAATAATGCATAAAGATCAAGGAAGTAAAGATGTTGAATTACAAAAATCAAATGTACTTCTTATTGGGCCTACTGGTTCAGGTAAAACTCTTTTAGCACAAACTCTTGCAAGAACACTTCATGTTCCTTTTGCAATTGCTGATGCTACAACACTTACTGAAGCTGGATATGTCGGAGACGATGTTGAAAATGTTTTAGTTAGATTATTACAAGCTGCTGATTATAATGTAGAAGCTGCTGAAAGAGGAATTATCTATATAGATGAAATAGATAAAATTGCAAGAAAATCTGAAAATGTTTCTATTACAAGAGATGTTTCAGGAGAAGGAGTTCAGCAAGCTCTTTTAAAAATTATTGAGGGTACAAAATCTCAAGTTCCACCACAGGGTGGAAGAAAACATCCTAATCAAGAACTTATAGAAATTGATACTACTAACATTTTATTTATAGTTGGTGGGGCATTTGAGGGAATGGAAAAAATTATTAAATCTAGAACTAATAAAAAAGTTCTTGGTTTTGGAGCTTCTCAAGATACTATTGAAGCTGAAAAAGAAATAGAGCTTTTAGGTAAAGTTCTTCCTGAAGATTTAGTTAAGCAGGGAATAATTCCAGAGTTAGTTGGAAGACTTCCTGTTATTACAACACTATCTCCTTTAGATGAAACTGCACTTATAAAGATTTTATCTGAACCTAAAAACTCAATTGTAAAACAATATCAAAAATTCTTTGAAATGGAAAATGTTAGCCTTGAATTTGAAGATGAAGCTCTTAAAAAAATTGCCGCTTTAGCTTTAGATAGAAAAATCGGTGCAAGGGGTCTTAGATCTATTATTGAAAATATTATGACAGATTTAATGTTTGAGATTCCTTCAGATAAAACTATAAAAAAGGTTACAATTAATGCTGATTCAATTCAAGATTCAACAAAAGTTAAAATTGAACACTAAGGAGTGATTACTAATGAGTAGATTACCTTTTTTACCTACTAGGGAAATGGTACTTTTCCCAGGAACAGCATCTCCTCTTTATGTTGGAAGAGAAAGAAGCTTATTAACGATGAATTTTGCAATGAAAACAAAAAATAAATTAGTTCTTAGTCTACAAAAAAATTCTTTAGAAGAAAACCCTGTTCTACCTGAAGGAGTTCACAAGATTGGAGTTCTAGCAAATATTGTGCAATCTATTCCTTTACCTAATAAAAGTATAAAAGTTCTTATTGAAGTTGATAAAAGAGTTCTTATTGAAGACGTTATTGAAGAAGATGGTATTTTATTTGCTGAATATAGCGTTATATCTGCAACTGAAGAATCATCACCTGAACTAACAGCTTTAAAGAGAAAGGTTATCACTTTATTTGAAGAATATTCTACATTAACTAATCAAGTTAGTGCTGAATTAATGGTTCAATTAAAAGGTCTTAGAAAGGCTGGAAAAATTTTCGATTCAATTGCCTTTAATTTAGAAATTGAAGAGAATTTAAAAGTAGAACTTTTAGAAATTTTAGATGTTAATATAAGAGGATACAGATTACTAGAAATTTTAAATGATGAAATCGAAATTGCTTCTATTGAACAAAAAGTAGACCAAAAAGTTAAAGAAAAAATTAACGAAAGTCAAAAAAGTTACTTCATAAGAGAAAAAATTAATACTCTTAGAGAAGAGCTTGGAAAAACTGGTGGAGATGAAGAAACTGATGAGCTTTATGATAAAGTTAAAAATTCTCCATTACCTGAAGATGCAAAGCAAAAACTTGAGGCTGAGTTAAAAAAACTTGGAAAAATGGCCCCATACTCTGCTGAAGCTACAGTTTCTAGAGCATATATTGAGTCAGTTTTAGAGCTTCCTTGGGGAGTAATTACTCCAGAAACTTTAGATTTAAAAATTGCTCATGATGTTTTAGAAAAAGATCATTATGGATTAAAAGATGTTAAAGATAGAATATTAGATTATTTAGCTGTTAAAAAATTAAATCCAAACATGAAAGGAACTATCCTTTGTTTAGCTGGACCTCCAGGAGTTGGTAAAACATCTTTAGCTAAGTCTGTCGCTGATTCTCTTGGTAGAAATTTTGTTAGAGTTTCTCTTGGTGGAGTTAGAGATGAAGCTGAAATAAGAGGTCATAGAAGAACATATATTGGATCTATGCCTGGAAGAATTATTAAAGCTATTAAAAATGCTGGTAGTGTTAATCCTGTTATCTTACTTGACGAGATTGATAAAATGTCTAGTGATTTTAAAGGAGATCCTGCTTCAGCTATGTTAGAGGTTCTAGATCCTGAGCAAAACAAGCACTTTGAAGATCACTATTTAGATATGCCTTTTGATTTATCTAAAGTTTTCTTTATTGCTACTGCTAATGATCTAAGAAGTATCCCTGGACCTTTAAGAGATAGAATGGAAATTATCAACCTTTCTTCATATACAGAGTTTGAAAAATTACATATTGCTAATAACTATCTAATTAAGCAAGCTCAAAATGAAAATGGTCTAAATGGTATAAAAATCAGTATAACTGATAAAGCTGTATTAAAAATAATTGATGAGTATACTAAAGAAGCTGGAGTTAGAAATTTAAAAAGAGAGATTTCATCTTTATTTAGAAAAGTAGCTAGAAAAGTTATTGATACAGAAGCTAAATCAGTTAGCATAAATGTAAAAAATCTTGAGTCTTATTTAGGTCATCCTAAATTTAGGCCTGAAAAAATGAAAAAAGCAGTTTCAAAAGTTGGAGTAGTTAATGGTTTAGCATGGACATCAGTTGGTGGAATGACTCTAGAAGTTCAAGGAGTTCAAATTCCAGGTAAAGGAAATCTTTCTCTAACTGGTACTCTTGGAAATGTTATGAAAGAGTCTGCAATGGTTGCATTTACATACCTAAAAGCTAATCTTGATAAATTCCAAATTGATTCAACTGTTTTAGAGAAAAAAGATATACATCTTCATTTCCCAGAAGGAGCTACACCAAAAGATGGTCCATCTGCTGGTATTGCTATAACTACAACTATTCTATCTGTTTTAACAGGAAGAAAAGTTAAGCAAACATTTGCTATGACTGGTGAAATTACAATTACTGGTGAAGTTTTACCTGTTGGTGGAATTAAAGAAAAAGTTATTGGAGCTCATAGAGCTGGAATTAAAAATATAATTTTACCAGATGATAATAAAGTTGATGTTGAAGAGATTCCAGAAGAAGTAATGAAGGATATAAAAATATACTTTGCTTCAACATATGAAGATGTTGAAAAACTTGCTCTTGAAAAATAATGAAAAGAGGTAACACAATGAATATAAAACAAGCAGATTTTACTAAATCAGCTGTATTTGAAAAAGATTATCCTGAAGAGTTAAATCATATTGAATTTGCTTTTGTTGGAAGATCTAATGTTGGAAAATCATCTCTTATAAATAGTATTACAGGAAGAAATAAATTAGCTAAAACTAGTAAAACTCCAGGAAGAACTCAGTTAATTAACTATTTTCTAATCAACAAGGAATTTTTCTTTGTTGATTTGCCTGGATATGGTTTTGCTAAGGTTCCTAAAGAGATGAAAAAAGAATGGGGATTAACTATGGAGAGATACCTTGCTAGTCCTAGAAAAAAACTTGTTTTTGTTCTATTAGATATAAGAAGAATCCCTAGTGGTGAAGATCTTGAAATGCTTAATTGGTTAGATCATTATGGAACTCCATTTAAAATAATTTTTACAAAAATGGATAAGGTTTCTAATAATGAAAAATTTAAAGCTTTAAAAGATATTAGAACAAAAATTGATTTCCATAATGATGACGTCTTCTTCCACTCATCATTAAATAATAACGGAAAAGAACAAATTTTAAATTATATTGAAAGTTGTTTAGAGGGAGAAATTGAATAGGAGGATTTAAAATGAACGAATTAGCAACTACTTATTCCCCTAATGAAATAGAGGGAAAATGGTATAAATATTGGGAGGAATCAAATTTTTTTGCTGCAACTTTAGATGATAGTAAGCCTAACTACTCTATAGTTATTCCACCTCCAAATGTAACTGGTATATTACATATGGGACATATTCTTAATAACAGTATTCAAGATGTACTTGTTAGATATAAAAGAATGAGCGGATATAATACTCTTTGGATGCCTGGAACTGACCATGCTGGTATTGCAACTCAAAATAAAGTTGAAAGAAAATTAGCTGACGAAGGTTTAACTAAAGAGGACTTAGGTAGAGAAGAGTTTATTAAACAAGTTTGGGAATGGAAAGAGCAGTATGGTAGTGTTATTACAACTCAACTTAGAAAAATAGGAGCTTCTTTAGATTGGAAAAGAGAAAGATTCACAATGGATCAAGGTCTTTCTGAATCTGTTAAAGATATTTTTATTAAACTTTTCAATGATGGATTAATATATCAAGGTGAATACATGGTTAACTGGTGTCCTAGATGTGGTACTGCACTAGCTGATGATGAAGTTGATCACGAGGAAAAGGCTGGTTCACTATGGAATATTAAATATCCTGTTAAAGATTCTGATGAATTTTTAATTATAGCTACTACAAGACCTGAAACTATGCTTGCTGACGTAGCTATTGCAGTTAATCCAAATGATGAAAGATATTCTCATCTTGTTGGTAAAAATGTAGTTTTACCTCTTGTTGGAAGAGAGATTCCTGTTATCGCTGACGAATATGTTGATATGGAATTTGGAACTGGAGCACTTAAAATAACTCCTGCTCACGATCCTAACGACTTTGCTTTAGGACAAAAATTCAATCTACCTATTATTAATATGATGACTCCTGATGGAAAAGTTGTTAACGACTACCCTGCATATGCTGGAATGGATAGATTTGATGCTAGAAAGAAAATTGTTTCGGACTTAGAAGAGCAAGGATTACTTGTTAAAATCGAAGCTCATTCGCACAATGTTGGAGGATGCTATAGATGCAACACTGTTGTTGAGCCAAGAGTTTCAAAACAATGGTTTGTTAAAATGGAACCTCTAGCAGAAAAAGCTTTAGAAGTTGTTAGAAATGGAAAAGTTAAACTTATGCCTAAAAGATGGGAAAAAGTTTACTATAACTGGCTAGAGAATATCAGAGATTGGTGTATCTCTAGACAAATCTGGTGGGGACATAGAATACCTGCTTGGTATGGACCTGATATGCATATTTTTGTTGCTAAAACAGAAGAAGATGCATTTGCTCAAGCTAAAGCTCACTATGGTAAAGATGTTGAATTAACTCAAGAAACAGATGTTTTAGATACATGGTTCTCATCTGCTTTATGGCCATTCTCAACTTTAGGTTGGCCGGAAAAAACAGTTGAATTAGAAAAATTCTATCCTACTTCTACACTAGTAACTGGTGCCGATATTTTATTCTTCTGGGTTGCTAGAATGGTAATGTTTGGTATGTATACTATGGATGATATTCCATTTGAAAATGTTTACCTACATGGAATAGTTAGAGATGAAGTTGGTAGAAAAATGTCTAAATCATTAGGTAACTCACCAGATCCATTAAATTTAATTGGAGAATACGGTGCTGATGCTATTAGATTTACAATGATTTACAATACTTCTCAAGGTCAAGATGTTCATTTCTCTGAAAAATTAATAGAGATGGGTAGAAACTTTGCTAATAAAATCTGGAACGTTTCAAGATTTGTTCTTATGAACCTTGAAGATTTCGATATAAAAACATTTGATAAATCGAATGTTCAACTTGAATTAGTTGATGAGTGGATTTTCTCTAAATTAAATAAAACTTCTAAAGATGTTGCTGATAAATTAGAAAAATTCCAATTAGATGAAGCTGCTAAATCAATCTATGAGTTCTTAAGAGGAGACTTCTGTGACTGGTATGTTGAATTAGCTAAAGTTAGATTATATAATAAAGAGGAATCAGGAGTAAAATCTAGACAAACTGCTCAATATGTTCTATGGACAGTTTTAGAAGCTGGATTAAAACTTTTACATCCATTTATGCCATTTATCACTGAAGAGATTTGGCAAAAAATAAAAGTAAACGGAGAAACTATCATGCTTGCTGATTATCCAGTTTGTAATGATTCTCTTGTAAGCGATGATAAAGAAAAAGCTTTTGAATATATTCAAGGTCTTATTTCATCATTAAGAAATATTAGAGCAGAAAGAGGAATCTCTCCAGCTAAAGAAGCAAAAGTTGTTATTAGAACTTCTAATCCTACAGAATTAGAAACATTAAAAGCTAATGAGTTATTTATAACTAAACTTGCTAAAATTGAAGAATTAACTGTAGGAACTGACCTTACTACTCCTGAACAAAGTGGATTCAGAGTAAATGGAAATTCTGAAGTATTCATGATTTTAACTGGTCTTCTAGATGTTGAAACAGAAATCAAAAAGATTAATGAGCAGCTTGAAAAAGTTAAAAAAGATTTAGATAAAGTTAATGCTAAACTTTCTGATGAAAGATTTACATCTAAAGCTCCAGCTCATATCTTAGATAGAGAAAAAAGAATCCAAGAAGAGTTCCAAGATAAGTATGATAAACTAATGGAAAACTTAAAAAATTTCCAATAATAGTATCACTTTAAAGCTTTTTAAGTAGTAGGAATTTACTTCCTACTACTTTTTTTAAATAAATTGTATTCATTATGTTAAAATTATGCTAAAATAGAATGGTAACTATACATAATAATAATAGTTGGGAGTGATACAATTGGATTTACATTATTTAAGAATATTTTATGAGGTAGCTAAAGAAAAAAGTTTTACTAAAGCAGCTAATAAATTATACATAAATCAATCGGCGGTTTCGATACAAGTAAAAAAATTTGAGGAGATTTTAAATTCTAAACTTTTTGATAGAAGCTCTAAGAAAATAAAATTAACTTACACTGGGGAAGCTCTTTTTAAAATGGCAGAAGAAATTTTTGAAAAAGTTAAAAGAGCTGAAAAAGAGATGGAAAGAATTATCAATTTAGATAAAGCTAAAATATCTATTGGAGCTACATCTGTTATTGGTGAACCTTTACTTCCTCTTTTAATGAAAGATTTTATCTCTTTACATGATGAAATTGAATATGATATTACTATTTCTACTAAAGCTTGGCTTTTAAAACTGCTAAAAGAAGGTGAACTAGATATACTTCTAATAGATGAAGAGCATATAACTGATCCTAACTTAGAAGTTATTACTGTAGGTTCTGTTCCATATATTCTTGTTGGTACAAAAAATACACAAAAATTAGAAACTGTTTCTAAAGAACCATTAATCTCTAGAAAAAATATCTACAATAATGATAAAGCTATCAGTCATTTAGAAGATAAAAATCATATTTGTTTCAATACAAAAATACCTGTACTTGGTAACTTAGGTGTTATTAAAGGAATGGTTAAAGAGGGAATTGGTAACGTTATCCTTCCTTACTATGCTGTATATAAAGAGATACAAAGTGATGAATTTAAAGTTATTAGAACTATTGATGAGGTTACAGACTCTTATCAAATTGTTATAACTAAAGATAAGAAAAATCTTGCACATATTATTAAATTTATTAATTTTGTTAAAAATTTTAAACTTTAATTTTTGTAATTTAGGAGGCTAATATGAATTTATTAGATTCGTATAAAATAACAGCTTCTCTTTTAGAAAATTTTATAAAAGAAGAAGCAGAAAAAAAAGAAACAGAAAAAGTAGCAAAAGATTTAGCTAATATATTCCAATTGGGAAATAAAGTTCTAATCTGCGGAAATGGTGGTAGTAACTGTGATGCACTTCATTTTGCAGAAGAATTTACTGGAAGATTTAGAAAAGATAGAAGAGCTCTACCTGCTATATCTTTATCTGATTCATCACATATAACTTGTGTTGGAAATGATTATGGCTTTGATTATATCTTTTCTAGAGGGGTAGAAGCTTATGGTAAAGAAGGCGATATGTTTATCGGTATCTCTACAAGTGGAAACTCTGCAAATGTTATAAAAGCTGTTGAAACAGCTAAAAAAATGGGACTTAAAACTTGTGTACTTCTTGGTAAAGATGGAGGAAAACTTAAAGGAATGTGTGATTATGAATTTATCATCCCTGGAAATACTTCTGACAGAATTCAAGAGATACACATGATGATACTACATATTATCATTGAAGGTGTAGAAAAAATAATGTTCCCTGAAAATTATTAAAAATACCCTTTTTAGGGTATTTTTTTTGAGGTGATTTATATGTTTTTTAAGTTGATTCTTGTTCTATTGCTCTCTATTTTTTCCTTTTCTTTTTCAACAGAACCTGAAAATAAAGCTTATATCGGCAGTTTTAATACTCTTAGACTAGGAAAAGGAACCAAAGACTATGAACATTTAGCAAAATCCATCGAACCTTTTGACATTGTTGGTTTGGTAGAAGTTATGAATAAAAAAGGACTCTTTAAACTTTTATCTGAAGTTGAAAAAATAAGTAATTCAAAATGGGGATATGAAATTTCTCCTTACCCTGTTGGTACTGATGAATACAAAGAGTATTATGCTTTTTTATATAAAAAAAATAAGGTCAATTTTATTAAAAGCGAAGGTTTTTATCCTGATGAGAATGATGATTTTATTCGTGAACCATATGGAGCCACATTTAAAATTAATAATTTTGACTTCACCTATGTTTTAATACATTCTATATATGGAAAAAAAATATCTCAAAGACAATTTGAAGCAAAAAAACTCATTAATGTTTACAATTATTTTCAAAGTTTAGATCCTAATGAAAATGATATTTTAATTGGAGGAGACTTTAATTTGCCTGCTAATGATTCAGCTTTTGAGGATATTTTTAATCATAGTGATGATATTATTTACACTTTAGATCCATCAATAAAAACAACTGTTGGAACTAAAGGGTTTGCGAACTCTTACGATAATATTTTTATTTCAAAAAAATATACTCAAGAATTTAAAGGTCAAAGTGGAGCACTCGATATTACTAGAGGAGATTTTATTAAAACAAGAAAGGAGGTTTCTGATCATCTACCAATTTTTATTGTTGTAGATACAGAAATTGATGATGACTAAAGCTTTTATATTTTTAAATGGAGATTTTCCCGATTGTAAAGATTTTTATAGTAATCTAAATATTAATACTGAGCACCTTTTTTGTGCTGATGGTGGTGCTAAAAAAGCACTTGAATTAAACTATATTCCTAAAGAAGTCTGGGGAGATTTTGATTCTTTAGACCAAATATCTCTAGATTTATTAAAATCTAATAATGTTACTATAAAAAAATTTAATAAGGACAAAGATTTTACAGATGGTGAACTTTTAATATCATACGTAACCTCTTTAAATTATGATGAAATCTATATTATTGGTGGATTAGGTGGTAGAATAGATCATATGCTAACTAATATAAACCTTATTTTTAAATACAAAAATATTATCTTTATAGATAGATCCGAAAAGCTTTTTTTAGTAACATCTAACTTCATTTTAAAAAATAATTTAAATAAAAGAATATCTTTTATTCCTTTTTCAGATACTATTGAAAATCTTACTTTAGAAGGTTTTTTTTATCCTCTTAAAAATCATACTTTAAAAAGAGGAGATTCTACCTGTTTAAGCAATATTATTACTTCTGAAGAAGCTTTTATATCTTTTAGTTCTGGTAAACTTCTTGGTGCATTAAGTTTAGATTGACAATACTCTTAAAATAATGTAGGCTATTTGATAGTATAAAATTTTAGGGAGGATTTTAATAATGACTAATTTATCAACAAAAAGTAAACTTTTACTTGGAATTCAACACGTACTAGCTATGTTTGGAGCTACTGTTCTAGTTCCATTTCTAACTGGTTTAAATCCATCAGTAGCTTTACTTTCAGCAGGTATAGGAACACTGCTTTTTCATCTTTGTACAAAAGGAATTGTTCCTGTTTTTTTAGGGTCATCATTCGCTTTTATTGGAGCCTTAGCTCTTGTTTTAAAAGAAGAGGGAATTGCTGCTATTAAAGGTGGAGTTATCTCTGCTGGTTTCGTTTATATTTTTATGTCTTGGATGATTAAAGTTTTTGGTGTTGAGAAAATTAAATCGTTCTTTCCACCTGTTGTTGTTGGACCTATTATAATGGTTATTGGATTAAGATTAAGTCCAGTAGCTCTTTCTATGGCAGGATATTCAAACGGACACTTTGACTTAAAAAGTCTTATTGTTGCTCTTATAGTTGTAATTTCTATGATAACTATTTCAATCTTAGAAAAGTCATTTTTTAGATTAGTTCCAATCTTAATATCTGTTATTCTTGGATATATAGTTTCTATTTTCTTAGGATTAGTAGATTTTGCACCTATCGCTGCTGCAAATTGGATTGGTTTTTCTGGTGATGCATTAAAAGATTTACTAACTTTACCTAAATTTTCTGCAACAGCTATTTTAGCAATTGCACCTATTGCATTAGTTGTTTTTATCGAGCACATTGGAGATATTACAACAAATGGAGCTGTTGTTGGCAAAGATTTCTTTAAAAATCCAGGTATTTCAAGAACATTATTAGGAGATGGAGTTGCTACTGTTGCTGCTGGATTCTTAGGTGGACCTGCAAATACAACTTATGGAGAAAATACTGGTGTTCTTGCTGTCACTAAAGTTTATGATCCTGCTATTTTAAGAATTGCAGCTTGCTACGCAATTGTTCTAAGCTTTATCGGAAAATTTGGAGTTATTTTACAAACCATTCCAACTCCAGTTATGGGTGGAATATCTATTATACTATTCGGTATGATTGCTTCTGTTGGAGTTAGAACTGTTATAGATGCCGAAATTGACTTTTCTCACTCTAGAAACCTTTTAATTGCATCTCTTATATTTGTTTTAGGAATTGCTATTGATAATATTATTATTTGGAAAACAGTTTCTTTATCTGGTCTTGCTATTGCAGCTTTGATTGGAGTTTTGTTAAATAAAATATTACCTAAAGATCAACTCGATAGTTAATAAAAAAATCTATTAAAATAGGAAGAAGTTTGAAGCTTTTCTTCCTATTTTTTATTTTTTGTTGTAATATATAAAATATAATAAAGGAATATAGGGGGATTAGATGAAGAAATTTATAGTTCTTATTCTTATGGCAAATCTAGCTTTTGCTGGTAAATATTTTTATGAAAAAAAATCGTCACAGTCTCAAAATACTTTAATAAAACCATTACCTGAAATAAAAAAGGAGGATTTTTCTATGCTAAAAAATAGAGATGAAATTGCACAACAATATAAATGGGATTTAAATGATATCTATCCAAATTGGAATCAATGGGAAGCTGATTTAGTAAAACTTAAAGAAATTATGGCAGAAATTCCTAAATATCAAGGAGAGATTTCTAAAAATCCAAAAACTTTTGTTGAATTTATAGATCTTGAAGAAAAAATATCAAGACTTTTAGACAAAATTTATCTATATCCATACTTACAAAGAGACTTAGATTCAACTAATGAAGTTGCTTCTGTTAAACTTCAAGAAATTGAGAGCATATATGCTAACTATTCTATCTCTTCATCTTGGATTACACCTGAAATATTAACTATTCCTAAAGAAACTATGGTTACGTGGATTAATGAAAATCCTACTCTTGAACCTAATAGATTCCCTTTAATGGAAATTTATAGACTTCAAGAACATGTTTTATCTGCAGATAAAGAAAAATTATTATCATACTTTGGACAATATTTAGGTGTTCCATCTGATATATACAGTGAATTATCTACCTCAGATATTAAATGGAATGATGTTGAATTATCTGATGGAAGTAAAACTACTGTTACTAATGGAGTTTATTCTAAAGTAATTTCAACTAATAGAAATCAAGAAGATAGAAAAAAAGTTTTTGAAGCTCTTTATAACTCTTTTAATATTAATAAAAATACATATGCTTCAATTTATAAAAGTATTTTACAAAGAGATTTTGCCACAGCTCAATCTAGAAATTATAAATCTAGTTTAGAAAAAGCTTTAAATCCTAAAAATATTCCTTTAGATGTTTACACATCTTTAATTGAATCTACAAAAGAAAATACGGCACCTTTAAAAAGATATATAGCTTTAAGAAAGAACGCTTTAAATTTATCTGACTATCACTATTATGATAACTCTGTAAATATTGTAGATTACAATAAAGAATTTACATATGAGGAAGCTAAAAATACAGTTTTAGAATCTGTTAAACCTTTAGGTGAAGATTATTATAATGGATTAAATACAGCTCTAAGTGAAGGGTGGTTAGATGTATATGAAACACCTAACAAAAGAAGTGGAGCATACTCTTTAAATATATACGATGTACATCCATACATGTTACTTAACTATAACGGAACAATGGATGCTGTCTTCACTTTAGCACACGAACTTGGACATACTATGCACTCTATGTTGTCTACTAAAAATCAACCATATCCAATTAGTAGCTACACTATCTTTGTTGCTGAAGTTGCATCAACATTTAATGAAAGATTACTACTTGATAATATGTTAAGAAATACAACTGATCCTAAAGAGAAAATAGCTCTTATTGAACAAGCTATCGGTGGAATTGTTGGAACTTACTATATTCAATCTTTATTTGCTGATTATGAGTATCAAGCACACCAAATTGTAGAAAATGGTGGTGCTATAACTCCTGAAGTTTTAAATAATATTATGGAAAACTTATTTAAAGATTACTTTGGAACTGAATTAACTATGGATGAATTACAAAAGATTATTTGGGCAAGAATCCCTCATTTTTATAACTCTCCATATTATGTATATCAATATGCAACTAGTTTTGCTTCATCAGCAAATTTATATGACAGAATAACGAATACAAAATATACTCCTCAAGAAAGAGAGAAAGCAAAAAATGAGTATCTTACTCTTCTAAAATCTGGTGGAAATGATCATCCTATGAATCAGCTAAAAAAAGCTGGTGTTGACTTAAGTAAAAAAGATGCTTTTAATGCTGTTGCTACAGAATTTAATAGACTTTTAGATCTTTTAGAAGAGGAACTAAAAAAAGAGAAGGGAGATATCTAATATGCTTTTACTTAGATGGATTTTTAACTTTCTAAAATTTATCATTAGAGAAATCTCTTCAATGATAATAAAGTTTGCATTCCTTTTAGTTTTAATAATTTTAGCTTTTAATTATTTTACTAAAACTAAAAAAAGCCCTATTACTAAAAAATCATACTTAAAAATAGATTTGGCTAAAGAGTTTAATGAGACTTTAATTCAAAGTCCTCTTAATTTTAACTCTAAGAGTATAAATTTTTATCAACTTTTAAATAATATAAGTATGGCTAAAGAAGATTCTAATGTTCAAGGAATTATATTATTTTTAGATGATAACTCTTTAAGCAGAAGCCAAATTGATGAACTTGGAGAAGTTTTGAATGAATTTAAAACTTCAACTAAACCTATATATTCATATGGAGCTATGTTAGATAACAACTCTTTATTAATAAGTAGTTATACTAATGAAATTATTATGCCTCCCGCAGCATCCACTGCTGTAAACATTACTGGATATAATAAAGATATCCCGTACTTTAAAGGTTTAACTGAAAAATTGGGAATAGATGTTAATGTTATTCATGTGGGAGACTTTAAAACTTATGGTGAGAATTATACTCGAAGTGAAATGTCTGAAGAAAATCGTTCTGATTTAAAGAGAATCCTAGATAAAAGTTACTCTTTTTTTCTTGAAGATTTATCTAAAAACCGTTCAATTGAAATTAATAATTTAAATTCTACAATTCTTTCAGGTGAATTAATGGGAGAATCATCAGAATCTTTAAAAAAATATAATTTAATAAGTACTTTAAATTATTGGGAGAATTTCAAAAAAGAAAAAAATATTGAAAATATAACTAATATAGAGGAGTATATTCCATCTTTTAAACCTACAATATCTAATAATAAAATAGCAGTAGTTTATGCTGATGGTGAAATTAATTATACATCTTCTAAAAATCCTACTGCTAGCACTATAACTCCTGATAAATTTATTTCTGCTTTGGAAAAAGCTGAAAAAGACGACAATGTTAAAGGAATTGTAATTAGAGTTAATTCTCCTGGTGGTTCTGCTCTAGCATCAGATATTATTTGTAATGCTATTAAAAATGTTGAAAAGCCAATATATGTTTCTATTGGAAATGTAGCAGCTTCTGGTGGTTATTATATTTCAACTGCTGCTAAAAAAATATTTGCTGATAAAAATAGTATAACTGGTTCTATTGGAGTTGTTAGTCTTATTCCCAACGTTAAAGAACTTACAAATAAAATTGGTATCAATATGAATGATATATCTTATGGTAAATATTCAGATTTGTACTCTTTAACAGCTCCAATGACTCCTGAAAGACAAGAGAAAATATATAATTCTAATCTTAAGGTTTATAAAGAGTTTTTAAATAAAGTTGCCTATGGAAGAAATTTACCATTAGAAGAAGTTGAAAAAATAGCTCAAGGAAAAGTTTGGTTAGGAGATGAAGCTATTAAAATTGGACTTATTGATTCCATTGGTGGAATAAATGCAACTATAAAAACTTTAGCTACAGACTTGAATATAAATGACAATTACTCTGTTACTGAAATTTCTTATGAAGAGGATTTAAAAACTATGTTTGAGTCAACAATATTTCCTATACAAACTTTTTTCTCTTTTAAATCTTTAACTAAAAGTGAAAATCTTAAAAACTTAATTGAAAATGAAGATATATTCTTTAAACCAATTTTATACCTAAGCTTTTAAATCTCTAGTTGAAAAGTTACTCTCTATTATGATATAATCATAACAATTACACAATATATTCTAGGAGGGATTAAATTGGTTAGAAAACTAAAAGGACAAAAAACTACTGGAGGAAACTCTCAATCTGATATTTTAAGACAAGCTCAAGCTATGCAACAACAAATGCTTTCTGTTCAAGAATCATTAAAAGAAAAAGAAGTTGAGGCTTCTGTTGGTGGTGGAGCTGTTGTAGTAAAAGCTAATGGACAAAAAGATATCGTTTCTATAAAAATATCTGAAGAGACTATTAAAGATGCTGTTGAAGATAAAGAGATGTTAGAAGATCTTGTTCTTTCTGCTGTTACTGAGGCTATGAGACAAGCTGATGAGTTAGCTGAGAAAGAGATGTCTGCTGTTACTGGTGGAATCAATATCCCAGGTCTATTCTAGTTTGAATTTTAGGCACCGATACAATAAGTATTGGTGCTTTTTTTTACTTTAAATTTATGTTATAATTATTTGAAAATACTTTGATTATAGGTGGTTTTTTAATGGAAAATAATAAATATAAAAGATATGGTTTAATACTTTACTACCTACTAAAAATTATTTCTAAAACAATGAAAATAGAGATTATAAAAAGTCCTAAACTTGTTGAGGGAGAAAATTATGTATGTGGTTTTTGGCACAATAAACTTGTTGGAGCCTCTCTAGGACTAATCAATCTATCTGAAAAAAAAGCTGTCTTAGCTAGCCCCTCTAAAGATGGAGAGTTAATATCTATTCCTTTAGAAAAAATGGGCTTTACTATGGTTAGAGGTTCTTCTGGAAAGGATTCAATTAAATCAGTTTTAAAATTAATTAAATTAGTTAAGAGTGGTCATAGTGCGGGAACCCCATTAGATGGACCAAAAGGTCCTATTTATGAGGTTAAGCCTGGCATGTTATATCTTGCTCAAAAATCTGGAAAAGCTCTAGTTCCAGTTGGTGTAGCATTTAGTAATAAATGGACTTTTGAAAAAGCTTGGGATAAATTTCAAATGCCTAAACCTTTTTCTAAAATGGTTTGCTTAATTGGAGACCCCATTTTAATTCCTGGTGATGCTAATTTAGATGATTATTTAGATTTAGCGAAAGAAGCCCTATTCCAAATAGATAAAGAAGCTGAAAAAATATTAAATGAAAAAAAATAACGTTTTGAAAGGAGATTAATAGATGAGTAAAAATTTTTATGTAACAACACCGATATATTATGTTAATGGAGATCCACATGTTGGAAGTGCATATACAACTATTGCAGCTGATGTTTTAGCTAGATACAAAAAATCAAAAGGTTTTGATGTATTCTTTTTAACAGGTACTGATGAACATGGACAAAAGGTTGAGGAAGCTGCTAAAATGAGAGATTTAACTCCTCAGGCTTGGACAGATTCTATGGCTCCTAGATTTATTGATATGTGGAAAGCATTAGATATCAATTATACAGATTTCATAAGAACTACAGAACCAAGACATAAAGAGGCTGTTAAAAAAATTATAAAAACAGTTTATGATAAAGGTGATATTTATAAAGGTGAATATGAAGGAAAATATTGTGTTTCTTGTGAAACATTTGTTCCTGAGAATCAAATTGTAAATGGAAACCACTGTCCTGATTGTGGTAAAGAACTAACAATGGTTAAGGAGGAATCTTATTTCTTTAAGATGTCTAAATATCAAGATGCTTTACTTGAGCATATTGAAAGTCATCCTGACTTTATTCTTCCTCACTCTAGAAAAAATGAGGTTGTTTCATTTATAAAACAAGGACTTCAAGATCTATCTATTTCTAGAAATACATTTGAATGGGGAATTCCAATTGAGTTTGCTCCTGGACATATAACTTATGTATGGTTTGATGCTTTAACAAACTATTTAACAGCTGTTGGATACGAGAATAATCCTGAATTATTTGACAAATTCTGGAATAATGGAGAGGTTGTTCACCTTTTAGGAAAAGATATTCTTAGATTCCATGCTATTATTTGGCCTTGTATGCTTTTATCAGCAGGAATTAAACTTCCAAATAAAATTGTAGCTCATGGTTGGTGGACTTCTGAAGGTGAAAAAATGTCTAAATCTAAAGGAAATGTTGTGGCACCATTAGATGAAATTGCTAAATACGGTGTAGATGCTTTTAGATACTGTTTAATGAGAGAGGTTAATTTTGGTAATGATGGAGATTATTCAACACCTTCAATTGTTACAAGAATTAACTCTGATTTAGCTAATGACCTAGGAAATCTTTTAAATAGAACTCTAGGAATGTATGGAAAATATTTCAATGGAACAATTGTAAAAGGAGAGGTATTCGAAGAGATCGACGACAGTGTAAAAACTCTTTGGAACGAAACTGTTATTGCAGTTGATTATCATATGAATAGAGTAGAATTCTCTAGAGCTTTAGAGGCTATCTGGAAATTTATCTCTAGAATGAATAAATATGTTGATGAAACTGCTCCTTGGTTACTTATAAAGGATGAAACTAAAAATGAAAGATTAGCAACAGTTATGAACTTCTTAGTTCAATCTCTTTATAAAGTTGCTGTTTTGACAGCTCCATATATGCCAACAGCATCTCAAAAGATTTGGAACCAATTAGGTTTCTCTAATAATATTTTAGAAGCTAGTCTAGAATCTGTTGATGGATGGAATCTATTAAACGAAGGACATATCTTAGGTACTGCTGAACCTATATTCCCAAGACTTGAAGTTGAAAAGAAAGAAGCTAAAAAAGATCCTCTTGCTATAAATGAAGATTTAAAAATTGAAAATCCAATAGAAATCGCTGATTTTGATAAAATAGATATTCAAGTTGTTGAAATATTAGAAGCTAGTAATATTGAGGGAGCTGACAAACTTCTTAAATTTAAAGTAAAAACAGCTAATGAAATAAGACAAATTGTTTCTGGAATTGCAAAATATTATCCAACACCTTCTGAACTAGTTGGTAAAAAAGTTTTAGCAATTTTAAATTTACCTCCTGTTACTTTAAGAGGAGTTCTTTCTCAGGGAATGTTATTAAGCTCTACTGAAAAGAAAAGATTAAAACTTGTTGAAGTAGATTCAAGTGTTAAAATAGGATCTAAGATAAAATAGTTTTAGGGGGAATTATTCATGAAAAAAGTTACAAAAGCTGTTATACCTGCTGCAGGATTAGGGACTAGAGTTTTACCTGCAACAAAAGCTCAACCAAAGGAGATGCTTGTCATTGTTGACAAGCCTTCTTTACAGTACATTGTAGAGGAGCTTGTAGAATCTGGAATAACTGATATTGTTATTGTTACTGGAAGAAATAAAAATTCTATTGAGGATCACTTCGACTTTTCATATGAGTTAGAAAATACTCTTGAAAGAGATGGAAAGTTTGAACTTTTAAAAAAGATTGATGATATTTCTAGTATGGCAAATATTTATTATGTTAGACAAAATCATCCTTTAGGATTAGGTCACGCTATCTTAAAAGCAAAATCATTTATTGGAGATGATCCTTTTGTTATTGCGTTAGGTGATGATATTGTTTATAATCCCACTGCTCCTGTTGCTAAACAGCTTATTGATGTTTATGAAAAATATGGAAGTAGCGTTATTGGTGTACAAGAAGTTGAAAATAAAGATGTATCTAAATATGGTATTGTTAAACCTGCTGCTATTTTAGATGAAAATACTGTAGAAATGGTTGATTTTATAGAAAAACCAACTTTAGAAGAAGCACCTTCTAACTTAGCATGTCTTGGAAGATACCTTCTATCTGGAGAGATTTTCAAATATTTAGAAACTACTGAACCTGGTAAAGGAGGAGAAATTCAACTTACCGACGCTATTTTAAAAATGTTAAATGATGATCAAAAAGTAGTTGCCTATAATTTCCAAGGTAAAAGATATGATATAGGAAATAAAATTGGACTTCTAAAGGCTAATATAGAGTTTGGTCTTAGAAATGAAGAGACTAAAGATGATCTTATAAAATACTTAAAAGAGGAGATTAAATTTTAACGGAGGTTTTTTCTATGGCTAAAATTATTAAATTTAATGCTGATGCAAGAAAAAAATTAGAAAATGGTGTTAATATTTTAGCTGATGCAGTTAAAATAACTTTAGGTCCTAGAGGACGAAATGTTGTTTTAGAAAAGGCTTATGGCGCTCCTTTAATAACAAATGATGGAGTTTCTATTGCCAAAGAGATTGAACTAGATGACCCTTTTGAGAATATGGGAGCTCAACTTATTAAAGAAGTTGCTACTAAATCTAATGACGTTGCTGGAGACGGAACAACTACTGCTACAATTTTAGCTCAAGCTATTGTTAAAGAGGGACTTAAAATGGTTTCTGCTGGAGCTAACCCAATCTTTCTAAAAAAAGGTATTGAAAAAGCAACTAAGATAGCAGTTGAACTACTTTTAAAAAAATCAAAAAAAGTACAATCTAACAGTGAAATCTCTCAAGTTGCATCAATATCTGCTGGAGATACAGAGATTGGTGATCTAATAGCTAAAGCTATGGGAAAAGTTGGAGAAAGTGGCGTTATTAGTGTTGAAGAAGCACGTTCATTGGATACAACTTTAGAAGTTGTTGAAGGAATGGAGTTCGAAAAAGGATATATATCACCATACATGGTAACGAATTCAGAAAGAATGGAAGCTATTCTTGAAAATCCATATATCTTAATTACTGATAAAAAGATTTCAACGATGAAAGAACTTCTTCCTCTTTTAGAAAAAACTGTTCAAACGTCAAAACCTCTTTTAATTATCGCAGAGGATTTAGATGGGGAAGCTTTAGCAACTCTTGTTCTAAATAAAATAAGAGGCACTTTAAATGTTATTGGAGTTAAAGCTCCTGCATTTGGAGATAGAAGAAAAGCTTTGTTAGAAGATATCGCTGTTTTAACAGATGGACAGGTTATTTCTGATGAAAAAGGTATGAAAATAGAGGATGCTGATCTCTCTCAATTAGGAAAAGCTAAAAAAATTAAAGTTACAAAAGATTCTACTGTTATTATAGATGGCTTTAGTAATCAAGATATTTTAAATAGTAGAATTGCTCAAATAAAAAACCAAATTTCTACCACTGATTCTGATTATGATAAAGAGAAATTACAAGAAAGATTAGCTAAACTTTCTGGTGGTGTGGCTATTATTAAAGTTGGAGCTGCTACTGAAGTTGAGATGAAAGAAAAAAAACTAAGAATAGAAGATGCTTTAAATGCGACAAGAGCCGCTATTGAAGAGGGTGTTGTTCCTGGCGGGGGTGTAGTATTAAATGAAATTGCCAACGAAATGAATGATTTTACTCTTGAGGGCGAAGAAGGAATTGGAGCTAACATTTTAAAGAAATCTCTTAGTTCTCCATTGAAACAAATAGCTATCAATGCTGGATTAGATGGTGGAGTTATCATAGAAAAAATTAAAAATTTACCTGATGGTTTTGGATTAAATGCTGCTACTGAAGAGTATGTTCATATGATTGAAAATGGAATAATCGATCCTACAAAAGTTACTCGTTCAGCTTTACAAAATGCAACATCTATCGCAGCTTTAATTTTAACAACAGAGGTTATTATTGCAAATAAAAAAGAACCTATTAGTGAAAACTCAAATTCTAATATGGGGGATATTATTTAAGGGGAGGATTTGTAAAATGGATAAATTTACATTAGAAAATTACAACAATTGGTTAACATCAGATTATATTGACTTAAAAGATAGAGAAGATTTAGAGAGTATTAAAGA